>OGIE01002385.1_pt1 | contig 23157 bp, 17 predicted proteins | sample 1571581 | NCBI WGS metagenome assembly OGIE01 (sample SAMEA2582021, study PRJEB24529) | metagenome | biome: Human gut stool | place: China | collected 2011
ATCCGCCCATCGAGTTGCCCATGGCGTGGGCGTATTCGCACTGGATCAGCGGTTTGGCGGGATTCTCGGCGAGGTATTTCTCACACCGCTCGTAGTCCCAGTACATCGGGCAGATAATGTCCGTGTTGCGGCTGCCGGGCGAATAGACGGCCCGTTCGTGGTGAATCGGCCGCGAGGGGTCGTAAGCCTTGATCCAGTCGTAGCAGGCGTCGAAGTTCGGCCCGTCGCCCGCTTCGTTGCCCAGCGACCAGATGATGACCGACGGATGGTTGATGCTGCGCTGCACGTTGCGTTCGTTGCGCTCCAGATGCGCTTTGGCGTAGAGCGGATTCTTGGCCAGCGTCTTTTCGCCGTAACCCATGCCGTGCGACTCGATATTGGCCTCGGCCACGACGTAGAGTCCGTATTGGTCGCAGAGCGAGTACCAGCGGGCGTCGTCGGGGTAGTGGCACGTGCGCACGGCGTTGATGTTGTTCTCCTTCATGATGCGGATGTCCTCCAGCATGCGCCCCTCGGAGACGTAATAGCCGTAGTCGGGGTCCATCTCATGCCGGTTGGCGCCCTTGATCAGCACCGGCCGGCCGTTGACGAGCAGCTGCCCGCCCTCGATCTTCACGTCGCGGAATCCGATCCGGAGCGGAATGACCTCGATCACTTCGCCCGCCGGCGCGCGGAGCGTCGCCGTCAGTCCGTACAGCACGGGCGTCTCGGCGCTCCACAGGGCGACTTTCCCGGCGTCGAGCGTGCAGCGCTCCTCGTCTTTCGTGACGCGCAGCTGCTGCGACGCGACGCTGCGCCCTTGGGCGTCGGTGAGCGCCAGTTCGACGCTGCATCCCCGCGCCTGCCTGGGGAAGAAGGCTTTGACGGCTACCGTTCCCGCGGTGTAGTCGGCCGAAGGCGCGGCGTCGACCTGAATGTCCGTAATTTGCCGTTTGTCGCGCGCGTAGAGGTAGCAGTCGCGGCCCACGCCCGAAAGGCGGAAGAAGTCCTGATCTTCGAGGTATGTGCCGTCGCACCAGCGGAAGACCTGGAACGCGATGAGATTCCGGCCGGGTTTCACGTAGGGCGTCAGGTCGAACTCGGCCTCCAGCTTGCTGTCCTCGCTGTAACCCACATAGCGGCCGTTGACCCAGAGGTAGATGTTCGACGTCACCGAGCCGAAATGCGCGACGATCTGCCTGCCGGCCCATGCCGCGGGGATGTCGACCGTACGGCGGTAGGAACCCACGTGGTTCTGCTCGACGGGAACGTGCGGCGGATCGTTTTTGAACCAGCCCCGCCAGGCGTAACCGACGTTGAGGTAGACCGGATCGCCGTATCCGTTCAGCTCCCAGAGTCCCGGCACGGGCATGTCGTTCCAGCCTTTGTCGTTGTAGCCGACGCGGAAAAAGTCCGTCGGTCGCTGGTCGGCGTCGCGCACCCAGTTGAATTTCCAGTTTCCGTTCAGCGTGACGAACCGCTCCGAGAGGGTCTTGTCGCCCGTTTGTGCGGCTTCCGGCGATTCGTACGCGAACCAGGAGCCATGCATCGGCATTCGGTTCACGGCATTCACGCCGGCGTCCTGCCATTCGTTGCTCTGCGCGCCGGCCGTCAGCGCCGTCGCCGCGGCCAGCCAGCATAAGAGGATTTTCTTCATCGGTTATCTCTGTTTTTAAGGTTTAGGCATAGTCTGCCGAAGCGGTTTCCGCTGTGCCGGATGTCCGGCGCGGTCCGATCGGTTAAATTTCGGAAAAATGTCGGGAAACTCCAAATATGGCGGCTGAAAAAGACGACAGCCGTATTGTTCCGGTGCATTTTTGCCGGGTGACGGTTATTTTCCGATGCAGCATATTAGACTAATTGATTACAAGTAATTTACGACTTGAAAGATAGAAGGCTCAAAAATTTACTTGTTTTTTCGCCGAAAATTGAAGATTTAACGTTTTTAACCTTAATTTGTCTTCAAACGGAGGGAAAAAGAGAAAAAAATGGCTTAAATCTCCGTTTTGCAAAGATAAGGCATATCGGTAATTATTTCGCCGATTGTGGCTGTAAAATAGAGGGTAATTTTACGGATTTTCTGGTGGGCTTTTGGTGGCTTAATAAGGAGAAAATCTTGCTTTGCTTTTGGGTTAGGATTTCGGATGCTTTTGCAGTCAAATGAGAAAGTCGGCAGATATGGTTCGGTTCGGCTTTGGCGAAGCCATTTCTTTTTCTCCCTCTGTTAGCTTTACTTTAATGCACGTATATATGAATACGGGGATAAAGTAAAGCTATGTTGTATTTTTACTTGAGTGATAAACAGTATTCACATCGTATTCGCTCTAACTCATTTTTTAAATCATTTATATGTAAAATTGTTAGATAAACATTTTCTAGATCTGTTATTTCATGTATTTGCGATAGTGAATATAACGGCCTTAAAAACTTTTTCACTTTCATTCGTTCTTTTCTTGCAGAATTAGTGGATTCTTTACACTTGGTTTCTCTCAGTAGTTGAGACGTTAAATCTTCGTCAGACCTATTGCCAAAATTGACAATAGCAATTATCTTAATATAATTTTTTGTGTCTTGAATACTTTTGCTTGCCTTTATATGTCGAGATGATTCTAACCGTAATTTTCTAGCATCTTCAAGAATTGCATTGATTTGTGCAGCACCAAATTTTTTGTTGTGGATTAAAGAATTACATTTGACTTCTACTAATATTTTTACAGGGGAGTCAATTCTTATATCAAATCCATTTGTGTTTGGCTTTTGTTTATCAATATCATTAAATATCCGTTCTCTATCTTCATTTTTAAATGATAATATGTCTGATATCTTTGTCGCAATAGAACGAGTCGATATTAATGTCATTATGTTATTAATATCAGACAGTATTGATTTTAGTTCTATTAATTTATCTAGTGTAAGATTGTTCTCAATATCCTCGGTGTTAATAGATTTGATAAACTCTGTGTACTTACCTAATAAATTAGTTGTTCTATTATATGTTTTTGATGTTTCCATAATTTGTTTTTTTGAGGAGGACGAAAATACGAATAAAAGTTCATATATGAAATTTTGTTGGTCTTGAGAGTTGGATTTTGAATCCTTTTGCAGCCAAAAGAGAAGGCGCAGGTATAGTTCGGCTCGGCTTTGGCGAAGCCATTTCTTTTCCTCCCTTTGTTAGGTTTACTTTAATGCTCGTATATATGAATACGGAGATAAAGTAAAGTTGCTTTTCATTTGGAATAGCCAATCTAATCTTGAGATTTGTGTTTATGTAACGAATAATATATTGTTTGTTATATGGGTGTATTGGCGCTTACAAACAATATGATAGCATTTACATTTTCCAAAGTAAAATCACCTTGTCTTTCACACTTTTCCAAAAATGCTTGTCGGAATCTGCTGCAAAGACATTGGATTCGCTTGGAAAAGTGTAGAACCATTATATTGTACTTGTTTTAGCCATCTCTTCTAGTTTTGTGAGTTTTCCTTTTAATATATCATTAAATAGATAAAATCTAATATCTTTGTATATTATATGATGAGTTGATTATGACAAAGAATACAATGGGAACCAAACTGCCTCGAAAATTGGTGCAGAAGATGTCGATTGTAGGAGAACAGATTAAATTGGCTCGCCTACGAAGGAATCTGAGTGTGGCTCAAGTGGCGGAACGTGCCACTTGCTCTCCATTAACCGTGTCCCGAATAGAGAAAGGTGTGCCGACCGTAGCCATCGGAATCTACTTGCGTGTGTTGTATGCTTTACAGCTTGCCGATGATATTCTGTGGCTGGCCAAAGAAGACGAGTTGGGAAAAGTTTTGCAAGATTTGAGTTTGAAAACAAGGAAAAGAGCTTCAAAAAAGGAATAGAGCACATGTTCTCCTATACATAAGTTGCAATTTGCTCTTTGGGAATAAAAAATATGGCTCAAAATTTTGTGTTATGTTGTAAAAACATTATGTTTGCATTGCATAATAAATAAGATGTATGAAATTCGTTGATAGAATAGATGAAGCTGCACGATTAAAGGATGCTCTTGCAAGAGAGAAGTCCTCGTTAGTCGTGATGTACGGTCGCAGACGGTTGGGTAAGTCAACGCTTATCAAAAGGGTGTTGTCGGACACGGATGTTTATTTCCTTGCCGATCGTTCTGAAGGCCAACACCAAAGGATATTGCTTGCAAAAGTGCTTGCACAAGTGTTTCCAGATTTCGACAAATTGACATATCCAGATTGGGAATCTATATTTCGCGCGGTCAATTATCGGACAGACAAACGTTTTACTCTATGCTTGGATGAATTTCCGTATCTTGTAGAGCAATCGCCAGAGCTGCCGTCTGTATTGCAGAAACTTGTTGATGAGAAGCAGTTGAAGTATAACCTTGTACTTTGCGGTTCATCACAAAATATGATGTATGGGTTGTTCCTTGATTCTACTGCACCTCTATATGGGCGTGCTGATGAAATAATGAGGCTTGCACCGATACGTTTGCCGTATATTCAAGAGGCTTTGCATCTTAATGCGATGAATGCCATTGAAGAGTATGCCGTATGGGGCGGTGTGCCGCGTTATTGGGAACTGAGGGAAAACAGAAGTTCGCTTGATGATGCCCTGTGGCGCAATATACTTTCTGTAAATGGAACTCTTTATGAAGAGCCTATAAAACTGTTTCAGGATGATGTCAAGGATATTGTCAAGACTTCAACGATCATGTCTTATATTGGGACTGGTGCAAACCGGCTTTCCGAGATTGCTGCACGATGCAATGAGCCGGCAACCAATCTGTCGCGTCCGTTGAAGAAACTTATCGATCTCGGATTCTTGGAAAAAGATGTTCCGTTCGGTATTGATGAAAAGAATGCGAAAAAGAGCCTCTATAAGATAGCCGATCCATTTATAGCATTCTACTATCAGTTTGTTGTTCCTAATCGCTCGTTTATCGAGCTTGGCCGTCGTTTACCCATACAACAGGCTTTGACTGCTCATTTTTCTGAGTATGTGAGTATGCAATGGGAAAAACTGTGTCGGGATGCCGTTACAGGAAATATTGTCAATGGAGTAGTTTATGGCAAAGCAAAACGCTGGTGGGGTTCTGTTCTCAATGAGGATAAGAAACCTGAACAAGTCGAATTTGATGTAATGGCAGAATCGCTTGATAAAAAGTATCTGCTGGTTGGTGAATGCAAATGGACAACTCAAGAGAATGGTAAACAACTAACTGCCGAACTTCTCCGTAAAGTTAATCTGCTGCCGTTTGCCAAGAACTACACCGTCGTTCCAGTGCTGTTCCTTAAGAACACTCCGAAAGATGATGTTGGGAATGCCATATTGCCGGAAAACATTATTGGGATGATGAGGTGAATTGCAAAACGAATGTAGGATCATAATTTTGTTATTTGCAATACAAAGGTATAAGGTCTAATATTGGGAACTAAATAACCTGTTAAGCCTAACAAAGACTCAATCTTTGGTATACACTTTATTAGCTCAAACTGAATCGAGATTAAGAAAAACGATATAATTGAAATGAAACATAATAAAAATACTATGAAAATAGCAATCTTACATCTTTCAGATATGCATATTGATAGTGGTAACTATCAGTGGTTAACAAAGAAAACTGAACAGATAGTTTCTGCAGTTTGGAATGATTTCTCTGAGTGTGGAAAAATTATAATTGTCGTTTCTGGTGATATCGCCTATTCTGGCAAGAAGGAAGAGTATGATTATGCAAAGTTTTTTTTTAGAGCACTTTTAAGGGAATTTGCACAAAAGAAATTAGATAACATTGAATTGGACAACAAAATTATATGTGTGCCAGGAAATCATGACTGCAACTTTGAAATAGATGATAATGCAAGAAAGATGTTGCTTGTATCAATGCGGTCAAATGTGGGAATGGTTGATAATAGCGTATATGATGTAATCTCTGCTGTTCAGAGCAATTTTAAAGAATTTGCAAAGGATGTAATGATAGATAAAGCATACACTCTTTTAATAAATAATAATGTTACAGTCAATGCTGGTGATAAAACTATTCTTTTTAGGCTTTACAATACAGCGTGGATGTCAAGCATGAAGGAAGAGCAAAATAGCATTGTAATGCCATTAGAGATGATTGATTCAGAGAGTATTGATGCAGATATGGTAATTTCAGTTTTTCATCACAACTATTCATGGATTACTCCTTCATGTGACGATAATAAGAATCGTTTTAGAAAGCATATCATGAAGATTTCGAATATGGTTTTATATGGCCATGAACACACCCCTTCATCTTCACAAGTTACAGATCACTATGAAAGCGAAATTGTAAATGAGTTTGAAGGTGGTGCATTGTGTTTTTCTCGACCTGGATGTGCAAGAGCTTCTTCATTCAATTCTATCATATTGGATTTAGACTCTTTTGAATGCATTGTACGGTCATTTGATTATAATAGTAGCATTTACTCTAAGAAGAAGGAAAGATTGGTGAATCTAAATCGAGAAAGGAAGATGGATGAATTCCGTCATGATATTGATTTCCTAAAATCACTAAAGAAAATGTCAATCCCTATTCACAACAGTGAGAATGTAAAGATGACACTTAATGAATTCTTTGTGTATCCTGACCTAGAACGAATTAATACAAGACAACTAAAAGTTGATGAGGATTTTATGGATAGTTCCTTAATTATAGAAGATATAAATTATCAACTTGTTATGCTTGAAGGTGATGACCAATGTGGGAAAACGAGCCTATTGAGTATGTATTACCTTAGATTTGTTGACAAATATATGTATCCTGTTCTCATTAAAGGAAAGAGCCTTGTTAACGACAATCTTGACAAGATTATAGGGAAAGCATTTAATGAACAATATTGTAGTGAAGATCAGGAAAAATACTTGCAGAATAATAAGGAAAGGAAAGTCCTCCTTGTGGATGATTTTGATGAATGTCAGTTAAATGATACAAGTAAGAAAAAAGTCATTGACCAATTCTTAAATCGATTCAGTAAGGTTATTATCACTACTAGAGAGAATGAAAATGTAGCTTCTTCATATTTTCTTATGGAAAAGAAGAATACATTGTCTGCACGTATCAAGCCCCTGGGACATGTAAAGAGAAACGAACTTGTAAAAAAATTCTATACTACATATGATGTAAATGCTTCTTCTTCAAAAAAGCAGGCACTGTTGGAGCAAGTAAAAACTGGATTCGATATGGTGGAGAATTTTCTTGGCAAGGAATATATTCCATCGTACCCTATTTATATTTTATCCATTCTGCTATCCAACACCAAGATGCAAAGTAGCTCTCTGGAGCAGACCTCATACGGTTATTGTTACGAGGCATTGATAACTTGTGCACTAATGGCATGTGTGGATGATAAAACCAAGATTGACCGATATTATAATGTTCTAACAAATTTAGCCTATTGTATCTACCAGAAAAAGGGAAGACCTATATCAGAAGATGATTTTAGGGAATTCTATGAAAAGTATCAGGAGATTTATTATTCACAAGGGTACAAAGAAGTCAAGAGTAATCTCTTAAAGTGTAATTTGCTGCGGTGTACTGACGATTATTATTATAAGTTCTCATACAATTATATCTATTATTTCTTGGTGGCCAAATATATGGCAGACAATATGCATAGTAAGAAAGGCCTGGATGATATTATGAATTTGTGTGAGAATATTCATGATGAACAGAAAGCTAATATTCTAATATTCATTGCACATCATATCAAAAACCCACAATTCGTGGAAGCGACACAACTCGCTTTAATGTCAGCTTTGGATAGTCAAAAGCCAGTATCTTTAAATAGAGATGATGATTATTACAAACTACTCAATGAGATTTGCGAGAGTCTCAAACAGGAAATCGTTAAGCCGACAGAAGAAATAGATCCAGAGAAAGAACGAGAAAGAATGCTGCAGAAGCGAGATGAAAGCGAAAGGCTCGTATCGAATGAGAAAGTGAATCCTAATAGCCTTCCCATTGAGATACAAAATATGAATAAGTCATTGCGCTCTATTGAAGTGGTTGGCCAAATTGTTAAGAATAGACAGGGGTCGCTACCGAAACCTAATATTAAGACCATGGTGATGGAGATGTATGGAGCAGCTTTCCGTACAATAGGTTATTTCGGAACTATTATTGAATCAGAAAGAGAGCATGTCATTGAAGATGTTATTAATAACAAAAGGGAGGGGATTTCTAATCATGAAATTATTAAGAAAATAGATTCTTTCTTTGAACTTAGTTCCTTGAACTTTTGTTTGTTTGTCTTTTCCAAAGTTATTAATTCTGTTGGCAGTAAGGAACTGAGGAGTACTTTTTCGCAAATTGCAGAGGAAATAGGAACTCCAGCGGCAAAGTTGGTGTCGTTCTCAATTATCAGTTGCTTCTCAAAGATTGCTATCCAAGAACTGGAAAGCTTAGTAGAAGATTTAAAAGATAATCCCGTTGCAATGAGTATCATTCGTGCACGAGTGCGATCGTATCTGTATAATAATCATGTAAGTTTTTCTGATAGGCAAAAAATTATTAATACAGTAAATCTGAATCCACGAGATAGTCATATCATAGCCAATAGACCTTCCCGAAAATAGTAATAGCTTTACTACAAAATAGTATGAGGGTGTGTCGGTAATGAACGATTCACCCTCATCTATAGTAATGCTATTTCAACCATGTGGTTGGGATGGTTGTTTAATACCTTTGTTCCTGGAACATGTTTTTAGTTGCGGTGCTCTTGAGTTAACAAATTGGCAACTAAATATTTATATTGCACAGATCAATGGAGATGAATTATGTTGTCTGATAGGATACAAGGCTAGCAACTATCCAAAAAATTAGGATAGCTCATGCATGGATTCTTTTTGTTGATGTGAACATTTGTAAATAAGTATTTTGAATGATGCGATAACAGGGTGATTAAGCATATAACTAAAGAGCCTTTCTGAAAGAATTTTGTATGCTTGAAATCAGAGTGAACTTAGTTCCCTTGTACAATATTGTTCTTGGTTAATTGTTAAGTTGCTATAAAAACAAAGCCATTGAAGGAAGAACCAAATAAAATCATTAAATTTGCATTCAAAGGCAATTGTATAGCAATGGGAAAAGAATTGAATCGAATAAAAGTAGTACTGGTTGAGTGTAAACGGACGAATAAATGGCTGGCTGAACAATTGGGTGTAAATCCGACTACCATATCAAAGTGGTGTACCAATACAACGCAGCCAGATTTGTATACTCTGAATAAAGTTGCAGATTTACTCGGCGTTGATGTGACGCAGTTGTTACTTAGTAATCGGGTGGAAAGCCATCAAACAGTACACAGTTATGAGTAAATTTACGGAAGCAACACGAGTTCAGATGCCAGCAATGGTGCATCTTACTCGATTAGGATATACATATTTCGGTAAAATACATGAGGATATGAAGGGTGTTGTCTATGATGGCGATACCAATATTCTTCTACAAGTATTCGAGCAGCAGTTCAAAAAATTGAATCCCGGACATGAAGGAGAGTATCTTCAAGTACTGAAAGATATAAAAAAAGAACTTAACGATGATGACCTTGGTAGGGGATTTTACAACCGTTTGAAATCTGTATCTCCTGTAAAGTTGATTGACTTCGACAATATCAGTAATAATACCTTTCACTTTACAGCTGAGTTTACATGTAAAAATGGACAAGATGAGTTCAGACCCGACATAACTTTATTTGTCAACGGATTGCCACTTTGCTTTGTAGAAGTAAAAAAGCCAAATAATCATGGCGGAATGGTGGCAGAGAGCGCCCGAATGAACAGAGAACGATTCCCGAATAAAAAGTTCCGTCGTTTTATCAATATCACGCAACTGATGATATTCTCCAATAATATGGAGTATGATACATTAGGTGGTATTGTCCCTATACAAGGTGCATTTTATTGCACTGGTGCGCGTTCGTATTCTCCATTTAATTGCTTTCGAGAAGATAATATAGGAAGTCAGAAAATAGCTCCTTTCCATCAGGATTTTCCTTATCGAGATATAGATAAGGAGATTGAAAAGAAAATTTTATCTGATTATAACTGCCAAGTGATTCATACCAGCCCGGAGTATCAAACCAATCTTGGCTATAATACTCCGACCAACAGGATATTGACTTCAATGTGTTCCCCTGAAAGGCTGCTTTACATTATAAGATATGGAATCGCATATGTGAAAACAGAGAGGGAGGTTGATGGAAAAATAGAGTCAACCGACCAGAAACACATTATGCGCTATCAGCAATTATTTGCATCGTTAGCGATTAGAAAAAAGTTGTCAGAAGGCGTGAAATCCGGTGTTGTTTGGCATACACAAGGAAGTGGGAAAACGGCATTGTCATATCATCTGGCTTATATTCTTAATGATTTTTATGCTCAGCAGAATAAGGTCGTGAAATTCTATTTTATCGTTGACCGTCTTGATTTGTTGGAGCAAGCTACACAAGAGTTTGAGGCAAGAGGACTTGTTGTCAGCACTGCCAATTCCAGAGCCGAATTGATGGCTCAATTCCGGAATAATCAAGCACAGCAAGGAACTAGCGGTCAAGCTGAAATAACAGTTGTAAATATACAGCGTTTTGCTGAAGACAAGGAAAAGGTACGTATAAGTGACTATGCAACCAATCTTCAACGTATTTTCATCCTTGATGAAGCGCACAGAGGATATAAACCCGGAGGATGCTTTCTTGCCAATTTGTTTGAGGCTGATACGGATGCCGTTAAAATTGCCTTGACTGGAACACCTCTTCTTAAAGAAGAACGTGCTTCCTGTAAGGTCTTCGGAGATTATCTTCACACTTATTATTACGATAAGTCTATTGCCGATGGTTATACATTGAAAATCATTCGCGAAGATATAGAGACGTCATACAAAGAGCGATTGTCTGACGTTTATGATAAATTGGAAACGTTGGTACAGAAAAAGGATGTCCGGAAATCCGAAATCATTGAACATCCGAATTATGTAAATGAATTGGCTCGCTATATCGTTACGGATTTAAAAGAGTTTCGTAAGATTCAAGGTGATGACTCTTTAGGAGGTATGGTTATTTGTGAAACCAGCGAACAAGCCAGAAGACTTTACGATGTATTCCAAGAAGAGTGGGATAAATATAAGCCTAAGCCGATAAAAATAAAACTGTCGGATGGCTCATATGTGCTCGGAGAGCCTGAAGTTGATTATGGCTCTAAATACAGACCTCTTAAGGCCGGTATAATTCTTCATGATACAGAAGATAAAGAGACACGTAAGCAGATAGTCAAGGACTTTAAAAAGAATATGACTATAGATATTCTTATAGTCTTTAATATGTTGCTTACCGGATTTGACGCTCCTCGTTTGAAACGCTTATACTTTGGACGAAAACTGAAGGATCATAATCTTTTGCAGGCGATTACACGTGTAAACCGTCCTTATAAGGATATGCGTTATGGTTTTTTGATAGATTTTGCCGATATAAAAAGGAATTTTGACGAAACGAACGAGGCTTATCTGCAGGAACTGAATCGCTTTAATGATGTAGATGAGGCTGGAGAAGGTAGTGCGACTGATACTTTTACTCAAGTTATCGAAGATAAAGAGGAAATCATCAGTCAGATGAAGAAAATCCGCCAGACTCTATTTGACTATTCATACGACAATGCAGAAGAGTTCTCTTCGGAAATCTCAACTGAAGAGGATAAAGCAGTGCTCCTCGACTTGAAACATGCATTGGTGGCAGCTAAGAATATGGCCAATATCGTACGTACTTTCGGCGATGACGATATGAAGGAAAGATTTGCCAAATTGGAGATTACGAAATTGCCGGAATTGTTGTCTGAAGTTCAGCATCGTATAGATGTCATCAATCAAAAGGAGGCTTTCAGCGTAGGCGAAGAAACCAAAATGCTAATCAATGAGGCTATGCTTGACATTGAGTTTAACTTCTCAAAAATAGGTCAGGAAGAAATGCGTCTAATTGCTGGTGGAGTGGAACTTAAAGAAAAATGGCAACGTACCATTACTTCTTTTACTCAGAACTTTGATCAAGATGATCCGGAGTTTATCTCCCTGCGTGAAGCCTTTATGACAAGGTTTAAAGAACACGGTTTTGTTGTAGATACCATAGCGAAGTTTAATGAGGAAACTAAAGCTTTGGATGATATTATCAAACGATTGCAAGACCTTCAAAAGCGAAATACGGTGCTGCTCAAAAAATATAAAGGCGATGAGAAATTTGCTCGTGTGCACAAACGTATCCGCGAGGTAAATAAAGAAAGGGAAGAAAAAGGTCAGAAACCGATGTTTTCATTCCTTGATGATGAAATCATGGCTATCCTGAATATCATTAAAGAAGATGTCGATGCAAAAGTGTATGACCGCAATGATATTTTGAAGAAGGATGCCTATTTCAATCGTACTGTAATGTCACTTATCAATGGATGTTTGTATCATTTCCCTCAGATAAAGCCTGAAATGGAAGATTACAAATTTATCCAGTCGAGAATATCCCAACAATATATCAATCAATATAACGCCACGTATGGCGTAGCTTAACGATTATGTCTGCAATCAAAGAAAATACACTTCGGCTTATAGACAGCTTGAAAGCAACTTGTCAGACCTATGGAATGGGTAATGACGGCAATGAGTATAAGATCATCACTCAGGTATTTTTGTATAAATTCTTGAATGATAAATTCGGCTATGAGGTCAAGAATGCCAAAAGCAATATTGCCGAAAAGCTGAATGGTGATGTAAAATGGGAAAAGGCTTATGAAGCCTTATCGGATGATGAACGGATGCTTTTGCAGAGTGCGATTTCGCCGGATGTGCCGATGCTGGAGCCCTATCATCTTATCGCCAATCTTTGGAATCAACAGGGGAAAGGAGACTTTGATACTATCTTTGACTCGACAATGACGGATATTGCCGAGAAAAATGCAGATATATTCTCCACTCAGACTACGGCAAATACCAAGATACCGCTTTTTGAACCGTTGACGCAATTTGTGACGGACAGCGCACAACGTACTCCCTTTGCGCGAGCTTTGGTGGATAAACTCGTCAACTTCTCATTTGAAGAAGCGTTTGCTCAAAACTATGATTTCTTTTCCAGCATCTTCGAGTATCTGATTAAGGATTACAATACGGCTGGAGGCGGTAAATACGCAGAATATTATACTCCCCATGCCATCGCAACTATTATGGCGCGACTGCTTGTGGCTGATAATGCAAATTTGCATAGCATAGAATGTTATGATCCATCAGCAGGTACAGGCACACTCCTAATGGCTCTCAGTCATCAGATAGGCGAAGATCGTTGTACCATCTTTTCGCAAGATATTTCGCAGCGAAGTAATAAGATGCTGAAGTTGAACCTATTGCTTAATGGTTTAGTTTCATCACTTGATAATGCCATTCAAGGAGATACGTTGGTCAATCCATATCATAAAAGTGATGATAAACAGCAACTTCGCCAGTTTGACTTTGTGGTCAGCAATCCTCCATTCAAAATGGACTTTTCGGATACAAGGGAAAAGATTGCTGCAATGCCTGCTCGTTTTTGGGCTGGTGTGCCCAAAGTACCGGCAAAGAAAAAAGAATCGATGGCAATATACACTTGCTTCATTCAACACGTTATCAACTCTTTGAAAAAGTCCGGTAAAGGAGCTATAGTTATCCCGACAGGATTTATAACAGCTAAAACTGGAATAGAGAAGAATATTCTCCAAAAGATTGTAGATGATAAAATTGTATATGGCTGTGTTTCCATGCCAAGTAATGTATTTGCCAATACCGGAACGAATGTGAGCGTTCTGTTCTTTGATAAATCGGCGACAGCTGACCGCGTTATTCTTATTGATGCCAGCAAACTCGGAGAGGAATACAAAGATGCCAATGGTCTGAAAAAGGTTCGCTTGAGTGATGATGAAATCGAGCAGATTATCCGTACATTCCAGAATAAGGAGACTGTGGAGGATTTCTCTGTTGCCGTCACTTACGATGACATCAAGGAGAAGGGATATAGTCTTTCAGCTGGGCAGTATTTCGACATCAAGATTGACTATGTAGATATTACTGAGGAGGAGTTTAATTCTCGCATGGATGAATACAAAAGAACGCTTGCAGAACAGTTTGCTGAAAGTCATCGTTTGGAAACAGAGATTATGAGACAACTTGATAGCTTGACTTTTAATCCCAATATCAGATAGGCCATGACAAATGAAATACAATTTTTGCTTTATAATCTTCCTGAAGAAGAAGGTAAGGTACAGGTCATCATAAAAGATGAAACTATCTGGAGTACGCAAAAAGCGATGTCGCAGCTCTTTGGAGTTGGAGTGCCGGCTATCAGCAAGCATCTGAAGAATATCTTTGAGGAAGGGGAGCTGATGAAAGAAGTGGTTGTTTCCAAAATGGAAATAACCACCCGGCATGGGGCGATAGAGGGAAAGACACAGATTTCCTCAGTTGATTTTTATCATCTTGATGCCATTATAGCTGTCGGATATCGAGTTAATTCTGCAAGGGCAACACGTTTCCGTCAATGGGCAACCAAGATACTCAATGAGTATATCCGCAAAGGGTTTGTTTTGGACGACGACAGGCTAAAACAAGGGACAACGGTATTCGGCATAGACTATTTCCGAGAGTTGCTTGAAAGGGTGCGTTCCATCCGAGCAAGCGAACGCCGCATCTGGCAACAAATCACGGATATTTATGCTGAATGTAGTATCGACTATAATCGCACTTCTCCTACAACAAAGGAGTTTTATGCTATGGTGCAAAACCGCTTTCATTATGCTATTACAGGACAGACTGCTGCGGAAATCATATATACTAAGTCTGATCATACCAAGGATCACATGGGCTTAGCCACATGGAAGAATGCACCTGATGGACGTATATTGAAATCGGATGTGTCAATAGCTAAGAATTACTTGCAGGAAAAGGAAATCCGTCAATTGGAACGTGCTGTCACTTCATATTTCGACTATATCGAAAACCAAATTGAGCGACAGAATACTTTCACGATGGAGCAGTTTGCCGCCAGTGTCAATAAGTTTCTCACGTTTAATGACTATCGGATTCTTCCCGACAAAGGGCGTATTTCTGCATCACAGGCTAAGGCAAAAGCCGAAGGTGAATATGATATTTTTAATAAAACTCAACGGATAGATTCTGACTTTGATAAAGAAATCAAGGGTATGTTGGATAAATAGAGACCTATGATTGATGATTTAACCCAATGGGCTACATTATTAAGCCCTATAATTAGTGTGATTGCTGTAATTATTGCATTAAGAGTTGCTAATAATTCATCGAAAGATGCACAGGAACAGATTAAAGCTATTCGCCATCTGCTTGATGTGTTTGTGGCGGCAAATAATTTGGACATCGTAGAAGCGCAGCGTAAATACCAACAGCAGCTTGTAGAATTAGATAGTCAAATTGAAGATGCACAAATGGAAGTCGATACTGTATATCCTTTTGTAGGTGGAGCACGAATTGACCATATCAGAGCTGCACAAGAAAAAGCGGAGCAAAAAGCGTATCTTAGTCAGCTATTGACTAAGCGCAAAGAGATAGAGGTCAATCAGTCTTTGATACAAGATTATATTAAAAAGGCAACAAGGTAAATGGAATTGAAAAAATATAAATTGGGAGAAATTCTTGAGGTCAAAAGAGGTGCAAGTCTCAGTGGCGAGTTTTACGCCACTGAAGGTAAATACATTCGTTTGACTTGTGGAAACTTTGACTATCGGAATAACAGCTTTAAGGAGAACAAATCCAAAGACAATCTTTTTTATATCGGAGAGTTCAAGCCTGAGTTTTTAATGAAAGAGGGGGATATTATTACCCCTTTGACCGAACAAGCAATTGGGTTGCTTGGCTCTACTGCCATTGTTCCCGAAAGCAATAAATATATCCAAAGTCAAGATGTAGCAAAAATTGTTTGCAAAGAGGATTTGTTGGACAAGAATTTTGCATTTTACCTTATGTCCTCGACTTTGGTTAAGCAACAACTAAGTGTAGCTGCCCAACAAACAAAAATTCGCCATACCTCGCCAGATAAAATCAAAGGTTGCACGGTATGGATTTCTGAATTAGGGGAACAAAAACGCATCGGCAAGTTGCTCCGTACTCTTGACCGTAAAATAGAACTTAATCGAGCGATAAATGATAATTTACCGATACTTGACCGTTCATCAGTAACGGCAAAAGTTCGTTTCGTTGCTTAGTAAGTTCCACTATCTCCATTTCATTTTTCTTAATCGTTTGAAATAACGGTGTTATTGTTTCATCAAATTTTGCAAGGATACCTACATCAGGCTTTATCAATGAAATTGAATACAATGTAGATGAAGTCATGCTTGGTACTCCTGTCCCAGAATCCCACCGTGTAAAATCAATATCCTTAATTGAATAAAATACGTATTTTGCACAATGTGATTGTTTCATCTCAGAATAGAACATTGTATCAACAGACCAAAAAGCATCATTAACATACATAATGTTATTTAATGATCCCTTACGAGGCATCAGGATAGATTCTCCAAAATATAGGTAACTATCAACCTTACGCATTTCTCCACCGCTTCCATATACAGGGTATATTCCATTGCCTAAATGTTTATGGTCACGCCCATTTTTGATAATGAGATAATATTCCAAAGTGCAGTTTCCCCATCCCTTAGGAATCTCTCGTTTCAACTTTTCATTCCACACCATTGCTCCACCGCTTGACTTATAAGGCCGTCCGTTCTCATCGGGAAAATCGAACTGCACAAACCAATAGTCGTAGAGCTGCTTCGCCATCGCCTCTAAATTATCATTTATCTGACGATTAATGCTTATTTTACTATCAAATGCAGTTAATGACGCAACGATTTGATTCTGAATGTTTAGAGGGACTTCTGCTATTCCAATAGCAGATAGTGCATTATCCAGCTGTAAATTCTTTATTCCTGAGGTCTTTCCCTCAAAATTAAAGAATGCGCCATGATTGTAGATATTTTGCCAATAATAGTAGATGAATAGCGGATTCCATTCTGGTTTAACTCGAAAAGCCGTACAAAAGTTAGAGCAAATTATGTTTCCTTTCGCCTTTATCAAGTCTTCGGATACATATACGATGCGACCAGTTGATTGTGTCGGGCTGCCACCGGACTTCTCTATAATCAAATCTCCGACTTGCAACACTTTCGTTTCTTTAGAACGCTTGCAAATATATCGTTTGGGGATGTTTGTGAAATCATGATTGATTATAGGCACAATATCAGCTCCTCTAACGCAATATACAGCGTTAGATGTCTCTTCCGAAATGGATTCTTCTCCCCAATCTCCGGATATAAATGTTTCTACTATATCTGCTAATTTCATTATTTAGTCTTAAATAAGAGACTGCAAAGATAGTGAAATTGGCAGATATTGACGGTATTACCCTATGAATTTCCGGTGCGCCAGCTTTACATTGGTCTGATTTACCATTGCATAGTGTAATGTGGTGTCAATCTTGACATGACCAAGTAGTTTCTGCACTTGTTCAATAGGCATTCCTTTGTCAATAGCCAAAGTCGCCAATGTTCTTCTGAATTTGTGAGGATGAACTTTGGCAATATTTACTTTGCGCCCGAGCAAACGAAGACGAACTTCCACACCACTAATCGTAAGGCGAGAGTGTGGCTTTGTTAAAGAGACAAATAAAGCAGAATTGGAATCTGTACGGCTGTTCAAGTAATTCTGTAAGTGTATTTTAGTGCGAGCATTGAAGTAAACTTCTCGCTCTTTATTCCCTTTCCCAAATACAACACATTGCCTTTCATGAAAATCAATGTCTTCACGATTAATATTTACCAATTCGCCTACACGTATACCTGTGCTGGCTAATAAATCTATCATTGCCAGATCCCTGATTTCAAGACAACTGTCCCGGAGTGTTTCTATATTTTCATCTGTCAGAACTTCCTTTACTAATGTCTCAGTGCGTACCTTACGAATGCGACGAACTGGACTTTTAGTTATATAGTCCTCATCCTCAAGCCAAGAGAAAAAAGATGAAAAGATTCTGCGCATGTTGTCAATGGTCATTCGCCCGACCTTGCGCTTTTCCTGATATTCGGATAAGTAGCATCGAATATCATTCGTGGTTATTTCTTGAGCCGCTTTTTTTACAGAGAAGAACAACATATTGATTGTGGCCTGATAGTAGTGCAATGTTTTGTCAGAACAACCCTCTATCTTCTTGGCTGATAGAAAGGATTGTACTAAATCCGTAGTAGCTTTTGTGCGCAGTTCCTCCTCTGTTTCATGCATTACAACATCATAGTCATTGAATTTTTCGACTATTGTATCTTCCAACATTTGTAGCTGCTCTCCTGACAAATGGGGTTTCATGCCATCTATAATGGCTTGGATTAAAATTGCTTTCATATCTATATCACATGTTTTTGGTGTATAATATAGATAATATACAAAAGATATGTGTGTAGCTGCTAAATGATAATTTACCGATGCTTGACCGTTCATCAGTAACGGCAAAAGCTTGTCTCGTTGCTTAGTAAGTTCTGCTATCTCTTTCGTGAGTACAAACTGCTTATCTGCTATTTCTTTTTGTAATTCAATCCATTGTTCATAAGCTTTATTTTCCCCGACAACAAGAATTGGAGATTTACACAAGTCTTCTCTTGATACTTCTTTGAATGTTGTTCCACTTCCTAATTGTTCAATCTGCTTAATATGGTGTTTGATATAATAATACAAGTAGATTGAATTATCTATATTGTGTGGAACAAAACTCTTAAATCCTTGATTCGTGCAGACTTCGTGCTTGGCTATTGACACTAGGCCAATTGGTGCACGACTTGACATTAGAACAGAATTTATTGGAAGCATGTTGGTACTACAAGAGTCAAATCCATGCTTTGTAATATTTCTTTCTCCTTGATATATGAATTTTGATTGTTGATCTGACAAATCTCTGGGAGTAATCCAAACAATATCTCCACCATAGTTATCTTCATCAGCCGTTGATGGTGTTGCTCCGTTCCTGATTTCAGTAAAATCAATGAGATTTTCAACATTCCATCCTTTAGGAATATTACATTTCAGTCGCTCATTGTAAATCATGACTCCACCACTTGACTTGTAAGGCTTGCCGTCCTCATTCGGAAAATCAAACTGTACGAACCAATAGTCGTAGAGCTGCTTCGCCATCGCCTCTAAATTATCATTTAGCGACATTATCAGGGTTGGCAATGATATACTTATGCTGAGAAAAAGTGTTAGAAGGGTTGGTAATACTCCAGTCAATCAGAGTGTTACCACCTTATCACTTTAATTTGTTAAGTAATTTAGGAATAACTACCGCACAGACAATCCCCAAAACAGCTATGAGAATACAGCAAATAGCAGCTTTCCAAATCACTGCTGAGTGCAAAACCTCTGCATTAGCCCCTATGATGCTTGCGAAAAAAGAAGAGAGGGCAACCAGAATGATAATCAGAATATAGAATACCAAATGCGGTATGAGAACATAGCTGTCTGCCTGGTGGATTTTCCGTTCAGTTTCATCCCATTTGTCTTGAATTTGGCAAAGGTACTTATCAAGTACAGATTGCCCGAATTTTTCGGCTTGTTCCTGCATACTTTGGGCAATAGTTAACTTATACTCCTGTAGAAATTTAAGTAAATTTACCAGATTTATACTCATCTCATGCACATTGTTATTCAGGTTGGCAAGCTCCTTGGCGTTCACATCAAGTAGTTGCTTCTCTTCTTCCAGATATTCATTCTTGGGAGTGATCTTTATGGATTCCGTATCATTCATTTCTGCGGAAAAATCGAATTTCTTTTTCATGCTTGACTTCATAGGCTTATCGTTTTAATCCTGTTTTTGGTTTCTTTCCTAACGAACGACTGGCGGCACGAGCGCATCTGCGAGCCCATTGCAAATCGTCCTCGTCCTTGTCTTTCCACGGAAGGTCGCTTTGCGAACCTCCACCACCTCCGCCGGTTGCTACATTCGGCGTTTCAAGCAGTCCTACAAAAATAGCTACTGCCATATTAGTCAGCTCCTGCGAGTTGGAAACGAACCTGTAATCAAATTCGTCATTGAAACAGTCAAGCACTTTTTCGGAAATATAGAACTTGTGTTCCACGCCTTGATGATTGAGGGTATATGGAATCATATTCTGACGGTCTGCGCGATATTGGGTATAATCAATTGGAGCCGCCTTATGTACTGCTACCTGTTGGATGGCTTGCGGAGTATTATTCCTAATGGCAGCTGTTGGCTGATGGTGCAGTTTCTTCTATGTCGCAGGAAGTTTCGAGATCATCAGGTTTCTGCCTACTCCCAATTCGGAAGCTTTGTATTTGGTATTTCCATTCACAAGTGCATAACCATGAAGAATACCTTTCTTGTCTTCTCTTTCATGTATTGTATAGCCTTTCCGTATAAGAGCGTTTTTGTACTTTTCCCATGACCATGATTGCATTGATTTCAGTGTATCCATGCAGTCACGATTCACTTGGTGAATATTGGAATTTCTGACTTGCGCTGCCGTTATCCAGCCTCGTTTCTTTGCCACTCGTTCGGCAGCACGTTGTGCACGAAGATGAATGTTGTGGTCATTATTGATATTGCCATCTTCATCCAAACGGCAAACCGCAGCATGAAGGTGGGGAACTTCGCCTTTAGATTCCGTATGAAGCCAAACCGAGTATTTGCTACTAGCCAAATTAGTCGGACATGAACGGACTTTCCCGTCCTTGCCGGTAATCACTTGTTTGTCGAATTCCTCAGCGAAATCCTGCCAGAGTTTTTGCCAGTCCTCGATGTCAAAGAATTGGGTATGTTCAGGTGAAGGACTCAGTTCGATTCTGATAACAGAGTTCTTGATCGGCCGATGTTGGGATAAGGTCAACTGTATAGAGTTCCATATCCCCATAGCGTCTGGTTCAGAGGGCAACAGATTGTCCAATACCCGATAGATTTTCTCCGGATGTTTCTTGTGCTGTGATTCGCCGGTAATGTAACGAAGGTCGTTTATTCCGTGCGATATGGCTTTTGCTTTTGCAATCATTCTTCTTCATGTTTAGCGTTAGACGGAATTTTGTTATGCTCTTTTACGGCATTCAGAAACTGGCAAACGCTTTCGGCTACATTGCCAAGTTCCTTGAGCCAGCCGACCATAAACGGAATCTGATTAAACATTATCATGCGTTGCTTTGTGGACATTCCGTGAAGTGCGGAGGTGTATTTAACAAGGTCTGACCGACAGTTATCCAGATTTAGCAACAGTGCCGCTTCTTCTTTTGTAAGCCTCGCTTTGGGCTTGAAGTTATAGGCACACGACAATATGTAATCGCTTACGGTCATACCGCATTGTGCTGCCAGTGATTTTATATGCTCTTTCTGACGGGGAGTGACTTTCGCTCCGATGAAGACGCATCTTGTTTCGTTAGAGGAACCAAATGAATTCTCAGTATTTTCTTTCATATAAATTGTTCTATAATGGTAAACAGGTGCGAGCTTGCGAGTACCGCACCGGCGAAGGAACTGAGCAGGCAAGAGCGCCAATGTACAACCGGAACGCAGTGAGGTTATACCTTGGCATATCTTGCAACAGTTACCTGTTGATACTTCCCTGCAAGCCATGTCGAATGTGGATATGGAATCGGCATTCAGATAGTAAGATATATCTCTAAAAGAGGGGAGAGTATGACTATCTCACATTATGTTATCTTGCCTACTTTGCTTTATTCCTATATATACGCCCCGACAATAAAGTAAAGTTGAACTCAGTAATGGCATTCGGGATTGATTTTATATTCTTTCCCCTCTTTTATCACCATCCGCTTGTTGCCGAGGAAGGTGGCTACCTTGACCGCCTTGTTATGACCAAGTTTTACACCCTGCAATCCGTACTCCTCTTTCAACCGTTCCAAATAATCACCATAATTATTGATAGTGCCATTCGCAAAAGTGGCATCCAATGCTGCGCGATGTACATTCTCCGGAATTTCTTTGTACGGATCAAACGGTTCTTTGGTTGGGCGCCCTATCTTCTTTTCTCTGGGCAGATAAGCTTCTACCAGTTCAGGCAAACCCTCTTCGTTTATGCGGAAAGCGAACGGTTCAAACTCACGGTCGCGGATATGCATGGCTTCGACTACGCTTATGGTCTTGTCCTCTTTATCCACTTCGACTTGCATGATGGTTTCCGCCTTATTATTGAGTTCCGTGCCGATGTGACCACGGGCATGTTCATCATTCTTATTCTGATGCAGGACAGTATGGATGTGTATCTGTCTGTCATCCGTCCACTGCATGAATTTGGAGATTATATCGGTAGATTCACTGGGAGAATTGATATCATACAGGAAATCACGGATGCCATCTATGACCACCAGTCCTAAATTAGGAATTGTGCCGATAGCTTGTTCAACTATAGCTAATCGCATATCGGGAGAGTATTTGCGCAAAGCCAGCATAACCAGATTGTCTGGCTCTTCATTTTCCGGTAAGTCCGCCAAACGTAAAATGCGCTTTAATACGTTCTGACAATGATACCGCCCTTGTTCCGTGTCAACGTATAACACCTTCCGTTTATCTTTTGGGAATGTAGACCGATAATGAAGAATGGTGCTGCCCCTCAATGCCGATGCGACAATAGCTGAGACATTGAACGTTTTCTTACTTTTAGCCTTACCTATGGAAGCACTGAAATTGCCTAATGTGCCTATAACTGCATCGTCCACCATCAGCACCACAGGCGACTGTTCGTATGCACTTGTCACGCTCACTATTGACTCCTCCACGTAAACTGCCAACTCCTCACGTGAAGGAGTTGTATTATCCGCCTTCTCCATCGTTACCAGTTTTTAGGGTTCGGTTTACGGCGATGAGAGGCGAGCATGGACTCGTTCTCTTCCTCAAAACTTTGCGGTGCTGGATTTCTTCGGGAGGATTCCAGCCATCTGTCCAGCTCATCACGATAGATATAGAGATGCTTTCCTTGTTTGATAACCGGAATATCGTCCTTTTTGACCTTGTAATAGAAGGTCGATAACGGCATTTTGAGATAGGCGCAAGCCTCCTGCACGGTCATAGGAACGTGCGTATTCTCTTTTGCTTCATGCTGCTTGGAAAGTTGCTCCGTCAGCA
>OGIE01002389.1_pt1 | contig 23130 bp, 24 predicted proteins | sample 1571581 | NCBI WGS metagenome assembly OGIE01 (sample SAMEA2582021, study PRJEB24529) | metagenome | biome: Human gut stool | place: China | collected 2011
TTTGTAAAGGTCGTGGCGTAGTTTTGTGCAATTTTTCAAATTTGCTCATTTATAGGTTATAGAATCCTTTATGCATTGTCAATCTGCTTTCATCAATCTTATATTATTCAATCAAAATATGTAAGAAAATGGTAAGCCCATTGTTCTTGTCAGACAGGAATATTCTTATCTATAATAATGGCAGAAAGAGTATTGCTGGCTATATCTGTAATTGTTCATGGAAAGAGAAGTGGGGAAATTTATGAGAAAATGGATTTGCATCTTGTTGGCAGCAGGAATTGCAGCTGGCCTTATGAGTGGCTGCAGCAGAAATGTGGGAACGCAGGAATCGGCAGTGTGGCAGGTACTTGAAACCGAAATTCTGGCAGAGAAAGCAGATGCATCAGGAGAGGTGGATTTCACGCATGATTATTCGGAAGAGATCAAAGCGGATATTGAAGATGTGGTATCGAAGTCGGAATCTCTGCAGAAAGAGCTGGAACAGATCAATACGATCATTCAGAAGTTTACTCCATTGGCAGAGAAAGCAGAAACGCAGGGAGAAATGAATGCATCGTCCAGATGGTTTTATGTGATCTGGGATACGGAGCTCAATAATCTCTGGAGCAGATTTATGAATTTGGCTGACCAGAAGACAAAGGAGAGCGTTCTTGCAGAACAGAGAAACTGGGTAGCCATGAAGGAAGAAGCAACATTGCTGAGTATCGGAAGCAGCGAAGAAAATGGCAGCATTTATCCTCTCCTTCAGAATTCTTTTCTGGAAGAAATTACGAAAAACAGAGCCTGTGTTCTTGCCAGTAAGCTGGCTGGGATAAAAGAAGAAGATTTCATGCTGCCGGACAGATCAAACAAATACGGCCTGTTTGTTGATAATCAGGGGACAGGAAATGTATATAGCGCATTGGTAACCAGGGAGGGATTGAACGGAGAGAATGAAGCGGTCATTTCGGTATACCGGACAGGAGAAACAAGAGGAACCTTTACGGATCATGGAAATGGAGAACTGGCCTTCGCATCGGATGATGGAAATGTACGGGGAATCATTCATATTGACGGGTGGAAGGGGGCAAGTTTTCATGTTACGGAAGTGACTGGTAACTCCGCTTTCACCGTTGGGGAAGAACTGGAATTTCCGTTCGCATTCTGATGCGGATGAAGTACATAGATAAATTCCTGCATGGAGCATTTCGGCATAGCTGTCCCGGAAAGGAGATGACCATATGAAGCAGAAAAAACGGATCTGGTGGACGTTCAATTTATGGGAAGCAGATGCATTTCAGCAATATCTGGAAGAAATGGCGCTGCAGGGCTGGTTCCTGGAAAACGTCGGCGGTTCTGTCATGAAATTTTACAGGGCACAGCCGGAAAAAAGAAGATACGCGGCGCTTCTGGTTCCGGGAAGCTCTTCCCTTACCGGCGCGGACAGCTGGAAGGCAGAACAGTTTCGCAAGGAGTGCCAGGAAGCAGGATGGGATTTTCAATGCAGCGGAACTTACTGGCAGATATTTTATACCACCGATGAAAGCGTGAAGCTGACCGGAGATATGACGGAAGAGAGGCAGTTCCTGATTCAGAAAGCTCTTTCCTGGAACGGGTCTGCGAAAATTTCCTATCCTGTACTGGTAGTATTAAGTTTGTGGTCGTTATACAGCAATCTGCAGAATCCGGGAAAAATGTTTGCGGATCCCGTGGCGCTTATGCTAAATCCCCTGCTGCTTGGAATCTGCATTTCCTGGACGGTAACCTATGCGCGGCTGTTTCGATGGAACTGTGGGAATACAATGGCTATAAAAGAAGGCAGGCCGTTTCCGAGAATGAATCTGCAGCGGAAGGTAAGCTTTAAAAAGCGTATCATTCTATTAGATGAAATCCTGATTCTGGCAGTTCTGGCGCTAGCATTTTCTTCTTCCATGAGAGCCCTGGCCGGAACCATGCTTTCTTCCATTCTCATTGTAGTGATTTCCCTGTTTGTAAGGAACCTGCTCAGAAATAACGGCAGCGGAAATGCCCGGGATGACTGGATGTCATATGCGGTTGGCGTTGGTGTGCTTTGCATGATTCTGATTCCCTTGTGTAATGCGGCAGCAACTCACTTTCTGGGAGCAGATGAACCGGATACCGGGAGAAAACATACGGTATTCGCTAGCTATCAGGCAAATGATGTTCAGATGAGCAGTTCTGGAAAGTCAGTAGGCGTTACCGTATATACCAGTCCCATTTCCTGGATCATTGCGAAAACCAGCAAATGCTATCCAAAGGATATGACAAAGTGGTGGGATCAGATGGAACTGGAACTTCCGGCAGAGCTGGGGGAAGTTCCCGAGGGGACAGAAGTGTCCTGGTGCCGGTACATGGTCCGCAAAGATGGGGCTGAGCCTGTTTCGGAAGAAAATTTCTATCAGGATGAGCCGACTCTTGATGAAGTGATATTAAAAGACAGAAATCGTCTGGTTGTGCTGGATTATGGCGGTGGTATGAATCTTACCGACATGAAAGAAGCGGTAGACGTTTTTTATCAGGGGCAAACAGAGTAAATGCAAATGGTGCAAAGGAGATTATATTCATGAAAAAAGTATTCGGAATCGGAAGCTGTATGGTCGGAATAGTACTGGTTATTTCTGGTGCTGTGATGAAGCTGAAAGGACAAACAGCGGTTACTGTCATTGGAGGCGCAGACGGTTCTACCGCTGTGTTTGTTGCTGGAAAACTGAATGGTGATTTCTCTATCATGCTGATTCTGATCGGAATTGTATTGTTGGCTGTAGCAGCAATTGTTTATTGGAAGAAAAATGGCGGAAATTCATAAGAAAAGCAGCTCGCATGGTATTGGCAGCAGGAACGGTGTGAAAAGGGGGCGATTACATGGAAGAGAGTTTCTGGAAACAGACGTATGAGAAGATTCTGATTGGAATGGGTCTCTTTGGGATTACATTGAAATTTCTCTTTCTCAATCAGATTCTCCCCTTCATTGGCGCCCTTTTGCTGTTTACAGGATTTCGAAAACTGAGATCAGAAAACCGCTGGCTGAAAGACGGATATGCAGGCGCCGCGCTCGAAGTTGTGATTACCATTGTGACAATTGTGCTTGGAAGTGTGCTCGAACGGGAGAAAATCTATACTTTGTACGCATGGAAAGGAATTGATTTCTGTGGCGGAATCCTGCCGGTCGTGCTGATGATTTGTCTTTTCCTTGGAATGCGTGAAGAGCTGGAACAGCGTGATGAAAAAATAAAAAGTGAAGTTCTGCTCCATATCATCATCTGGTATGCGGTGGTGACGGTGCTTGCGATTCAGGAATATGAGGGCTGGATCCTTGGTTTTGTAATCGTTGCTGCATACATTGGAATCCTTGTAGAGTTAAAGAATATAGCAGAAAAACTGGAAGAGGCCGGATATGTACTGGAAGAACATTCGGTGCGGATTTCAGACAGTAGATGTGCAGCAGGAGCAGCAATTCTGACTGCGGCAGGTCTGTTCGTCAGCTATACATGTTTTGGTGCTTATCATATGGAGTGGACAACTGCAAATGAAACCCAGGATCCGGCATGTGAAGAAACCAAAGCACATCTGTTATCCCTTGGTTTTCCGGAAGATATCTTGCATGACTTAAAGAAAGAAGATATTCTGGCGTGCAAAAATGCCAGACAGGTTCTGCTGAATCAAAGCGATGATTCGCTGCGGGGCAGGGATGGGCAGTTGCAGCTTGACGGCTTGGCAGTAGAACTGGAACAGGAAGGCCAGTGGAAGGTGATCCATCATTTCTTATGGAATGGAAATCCGGGCTTTCGCGGGACAGAAGCAGTACAGATCAATCCGGCATATCAGGAACTGAACGGGGGCTGGACCTTCCAGGGGAAACTTACCGGTCAGGTCCTTTACGATAAGGATGGAACTTCTTACACCGCAGATTATAAAATCTTGCAGGACGAAAATTACGATACCGGCATGAATGCTTTCTTTTACGGAAGTCAACAGAATGCCAGCATTTTCGCGGAATTTTCCTTGCCGCGGAGTGGGGAAAACTGTCGCGGATACGTGGCCTATGAAATCAAGGCAAAGGAAAGTGACTGGTGGATTGATTCCTGGCTAAATTATACCCATCAGAAGACCATCTGGCAGTATCCGGTCATCTCAGCAGCCCAGAACAGAAGACAGGGCGGCTGGCTGGACGAGCGTGTGTTTAGTACTGTGCAGGATGCGCTGCAGGTGCTTCCAAAGGGGGAAAATGAAGGCTCTATCGGTTCATAAACTCGAAAAATTGGATGTTATTGGGAGAAATATTATGACTGGGAATATGATAGGGTTTGTTATATGGGCGATGGTTGGCGTTATTATCATTAGTCTTGGAATAAGAGCATATCTTTCAGGAAAAGTGGCTGACTTTTGGGCAAACATAAAATCTATATCTGTAAATGATATAATGGGCTACAATCATGCGGTTGGTAAGCTGTTTGTTATTTATGGAGCAATATTGATTGCATTGGGATTACCGCTGCTTTCAGGACAGAATTCTCCATTTATTTTACTGTCAGTATTGGGAGTAATGATAGAAACAATAGTAATCATGGTGGTTTACAGTTTGTGTATTGAAAGAAAGTATAGAGAACAATAGTTTTTGCTCGTTCAATTTTATTCTGTATAATCTGTTGTTATTTAAAAATAAAAATGCTAAAATAAAAATAGTTAAGATATTATCTAAAATAGTATAAATTAAGCTATTTTGGATAATATATTATTTGTAAATAAAGGCGGTGAAAACGAATGGAACAACTGATATGGGAAACAGCGGAAGAATTGGATCAGAAGCTGGCACAAAGGGTAAGAAACATCCGAAAACGGCGTTCCATTTCCCAGGAAAAATTATCCTCTATGAGTGGTGTAAGCTATGGCTCTATCAAAAGATTTGAAGCTACCGGACAGATCTCCCTGATCTCACTGACCAAGATTGCTATGGCCTTGGATATTGCAGATGAGCTTAGGAGTATTTTTACACAGGTGCCATATAAGAATATTCAGGAGGTTATTAATGAAACCAAATAATGCATTGCAGGTTCTCTACGATGAAAGGCTCGTTGGAACGCTGGCGATGACTGCAGACCATAAAGCGGCATTTCAATATAGCGAAGAATGGCTTGAACATGGATTCCCGATCAGTCCATTTTCTCTTCCACTGAAAAGGCAGGTTTTTGTTCCAAACAAAGACTATTTTGATGGACTTTTTGGAGTATTTGCGGACAGTTTACCAGACAACTGGGGAAGATTATTGTTGAACCGACTACTGCGCGCCCATGGACAAAATCCGGATAAACTTACAGTTTGGAGCGGCTGGCTATCGTTGGAAAATCAGGAATGGGGGCGCTTACCTATTATCCAGAAAAGGAAATGCAGGAAAAACAGGGCCATAGTAATCTGGATGAACTTGCGGAGCAATGTCAGAAGCTGTTGAATACAGAGTATTCTGATAAACTGGATGAGCTATATCGCCTGGGAGGTACCAGCGGTGGAGCCAGACCCAAAATTATGACAACTATTGAGGGGGAAGAGTGGATCATTAAATTTCCGGCCCATGTAGATGGAAGAAATGCTGGAAAGATGGAATATGATTATTCCTGCTGTGCCAGACAATGTGGTATTGCCATGTGTAAGGCCAGATTATTTCCATCAGACAAATGCGAAGGGTATTTTGGAACAAAACGATTTGACAGAATGATGGATAATGGCAGTCAAAAACGAATCCATATGTTAACCGCCGCTGCTCTTTTGGAATTAGATTTCGAACAGCCAAGTCTGGATTACCACAGTTTGATGAAGCTGACGAAAATTTTAACCAGGGATCATCCAGAAGATGTGAACAATATGTTCCGCAGGATGTGCTTTAATGTGTTCGCTCATAACCGAGATGATCATTCTAAAAATTTTACGTATCTATACCATGAGGCAGAGGATTGCTGGCGGTTGAGTCCTGCATACGATCTCACTTACAGCAATACCTATTACGGAGAACATACAACCACAGTGGATGGAAATGGGCGCAATCCAGGAGAAAAGGAGATTCTGGCAGTTGGCATTGCCGCTGGGATGGCGAGAGCGGAATGCAGGAGAATTATGAACCAGATCAAGGATTGTGTGAACCAGATGCTGGGACAGTATCTTTCTTAGAAAAATGGAGTACAATTGCAACTTAAGGAAGTATCACAAATATTTTTCACCCCATATGGCCATTTCATAATAAATCTTGATGAAATTGTAAAATATCTATAATTTGTACTATAAATGAGCAAGTTCGTGATTTTGCATAAAAGAAAGACACCTTGAGTTCGATTGTGTTGTATAATGAAAGTGACCAAACCAACATTTACAGCATTCACGAAAGAAGGTGTCTCCTGCAAATACTATACATCATTCAACATTCATATACAACCAGTTTAAAAAATTAGATTTATGCAAATCATATTCTAATCGAATGATCAATCATCTTAGATAAAGATAAGAGTGGACTTTATGAAGTGGGCAAAGCAACTGAAACCATTACCATTCATGTCGCAACCAAAGATGGATATGAGGTATCTGAAGTTAAAGCTGGTAAGGCAACGGCATCTCTGGTCAAGAATGCAGATGGCACATATTCTGTAACCATTCCGGCAGGTGGTGGCGTAAATATCGAGGCACTGATCAAGGCAATCGAGACAAAGGCTGTATATACATCTTCTTCTGATGACGATGACAGTTCCAGCAGCAATGGTACTCCTTCTACCTGGGGTTCCAATGGCACAAACTGGACTTTCACCAAAGCAAATGGCCAGAAAGCAAAAAATGAATGGCAGCAAATCAGCTACAACGGCACCTTATACTGGTATTATTTTGGGGCTGATAAGAATATGTCCACTGGATTATTTACAGATGCAAGCGGTCATCAGTATTACCTGAATCCGACAGATGGTGCTTTAAAAGGAACCATGGCTACTGGCTGGGTAGAAGTTAATGGTAAATGGATGTTCTTTAATGATGGAAGCGTGGCAGATCTTCCGTTAGGTTGCTATGTAGCAAGCATGGTAAGATAGCGCATATCTATACAATAATCAAGGAGTCTGAGAAAACCTCTCAGGCTCCTTTTCACATTCAAAAAAACGAACTCAGTTCGTTTTCTAATTTCTTATCCAAATGTTCCCGCCACCGCTGTAATAGTCACCTCAGTGCGCGGATTTTCTTTATCCAAGTATACGCGGCTTCCATCCGTAGAAACAATGATTTTTGCATTATCATCAGCTAATACACCGTAATGAACCAGAATATCGTGCAGCGCTTCATTAAGGTTGGTCAGATCCACACGCCGTCGGGTCGGCATATAAAATTTTGCGGATACATTGACTGGCTGATTAATGCCAAGTGCTTTTAGAAAAACGGAGCAATCTTTCTCATAATGCCCGTACTGCGCAGACGGCCGTACAAAAGGCGTTTTCTTTCCACCAGAGTTGTTTTTCCAGCAGATTTGCTGGTGATTTTTCTTGGTGATCGGCGGAAGCGGGATAACAATCTGAATACTCCCGTCGGAAAGTGTTGTGGTTTCTGTCATAGAATAAGTCCTCCCATAGTTTGATATACAGAATATGGCGGACGGATGGGAAAATAAAATCACTTTCAACTGGCAGTTGATTTATTGGGCGGGCAAGGTATGGTAAGGTATAAATAGGCGCTAATAGAAGATATTTAGAGAGGCGTGCACCATATTAATATAGAAATCACTGAAAGGGGCGAATAGAAATGCTTGCAGATAATACATATTTAGGAATTTTGCGGGCTGCAATCAATGTCCAGACCGGAGAGCCACATACAGATTGGCGCAAATCGTATGTCAATAGGAAAGGATTGATAGTTATTGATCCATCGCATAGCGTGCCGGGAAAATATGTAGTCTACCTTTTTATGCCGTTTTATAACTATTTTCACACTTCCAGGGGAGACCTGCAGATATCGGAAAAGAAAATCAGAATAGAAACGGTGCATAGCATCTATGAGTTTGAGATTGAGCCAGGATGTGTTCCGGAGGAAGAAATACCATTTTTGCAGGCAGAAGCAGAATGGTACTTTACAGGAAAAGCACAGATTGGAGATTTCTACTTTCCACAAAGTCCAGAATATGTCGAGGCGGCATCATGTCAGAGATTAAAGAAAGGGTGAGGAAAATGATATACTATACAAGTGATTTACATTTTGGACATCGAAATGTTATAAGTTTCGATAAGAGACCATTTGCGGACATTGACGAAATGGATCAGTGCCTGATTAACAACTGGAATGCCCGTATCCGACCAGAGGATACCGTCTATATTCTTGGCGATTTCTGTTACAAGGGCGGAAGGGCAACCAAGTGGTATCTTCAACAGTTAAAAGGTCGCAAGGTACTGATTGTTGGCAATCACGATGGGAAAACCTTACAGGATTCAGAGACAATGAAGTATTTTGAGGATGCAAGGCCAATGATGCATGTGACGGATGGGGACAAGCAGATTTGTCTCTGTCATTTTCCAATCGCTGAATGGAATGGTTATTACCACGGTAGTTGGCATATCTACGGTCATATTCATAACAGAAAAAACGAGACATACGAATTTATGAGGACCAGAGAAAAAGCGTTGAATGCCGGTTGTATGATCAATAACTATGCTCCGGCAACCTTCTCGGAACTTTTGAAAAATAACCAGAATTTCTGGAACGAAACAGGAGAAAAAGCAAATGCATATGAGTGAACTATATCCAGAGCATCTACACATAGCAAGCAATAATAGTACCTGTCGTGTATACGAAGACTGGCGCAAAAAATATTATCGCAGATCAGGCTAACCAGGAGCCTTTATATATTTTTCATAGAACCTGAATGCTTGACAGATGAAGACATGAAAAAACTAAAAAAGCGAACCGAAAAATACCTATAAGCAATTAGTCTGAAGCAGAAATTTTCTTTTCTGCTTCTTTTTCTGCAAAACTTCTTCCCCCTTTTCCACCCACATACAAAAAATACCAAACCCCCATGCACAAAAAAGAATACCTTCCCCCACACACTTGCTACTGCAGAACGAATCTGCTATGATAGAGAACAGATGTTTGTACAGGTGACCAACGTACGAGACCATTTCTTTTTCCTTTTAGTTTCTTTTTATGGAAATTTTTATGTGGGCTTCGGTGAGAGGGGGCTTTTTGTGGCCTGTTTATGGTTTGAGTATAATTTACCCGCACGGATGTCGTAACCTTAGTGTTACAATTTATGATAATAACAGCTGTACGATTGCTGTGAGAAGCGTCATTGCTAAACATAACTTCTTTAATCGGAAAAATGTGAAATGTTAAGAAGTGAAAAGATTGTTTTGAAGTTTACAAAATTCCATACTATGGAATTGAATAGAAAATTAACTGTTGCCATAATTGCAAAATAACTAAGAAAAATTCCATGTTAGATTTGTTAGAGTAAAGAAATGGGTAGTAATACGTTTAATATTATTTAATTATCGTGTTGAAAAATAGATTATATAACTTGGAACTTTTATCAAATTCCATAGTATGGAATTATTGTAAATTTTTAGTAATATGCAGAAAATTTCAAATAAGAAAATACCCTAATATTAAGTTGCCGAAAAGTCATATTATGTGCTTAGTTGCGGCAAATAATAAAATATGCGTTTGTAATGGAGAAAAAGGAATCACATAATAAACTATATGAAAAAGAAAATATAAAATTAGAGCAGAAATGGATTTCTAAATTCAGTATTGTGATATAAGTAGAAAAAGTAAACTATTTTAATTGCAGGAACAATGTTTGAGAGTGTTATAGAAGATTTTCTGCATCTTTTATAGGAAATCTAAAAGGAAACAGTTTTTCCACGGGTGGTTCTTGTTTTCCAAATATAAAAATGGTTCCTTTTTTCGGCATATGGTTCCTATTTGCAATTAATGGAACATGAATTTAAAATATGGTTTTTCTTTTATGCCTTTCCATGAAGAAAAGAAAGTACAAAAGAAGCTGAGAAATAAATACGTACGAAAACAGGTGCCATAATTGTTGTTCTTCAAATTTCAAAAATCAAAGTACGAATTTTCTAACTGATCAAGTACATGTTGTTTTAAAATATATTTTTTCAAAAAGGTAATCCGAAAAAAGAATAAACGGTTTGGTGAAAATGAAAACAGCGTAAGCCGGAGGCAGAGAATCTTGAAGAGGGAGCAAAGCAGAAAATTCAACCTGCAGTTGATGGCCACATGTGCGGATTGGATGTATAATAAGCTTGCTCAAATAATAAATTTTTTTCATAGAAAGAGCCGTACTTGTAAGGTAGTGAGATGAGGACTCTTTTGGAACTTAGAAAAAGAAAATGTCCAAATATTGATAATATAGTTGCTGTATACGTTATAGCATGGTATAAATGGAGTAAAAGATATGCTATAATACACTCATAAGCAAAAGAAATAACGATACAAAAGAATATCAATTAAAATCACAACAGAAAAACAAACAAATTTCAGGAGGAAAAGAGATATGAAAAAGAAAGGACTCGTTACTTTACTGGTAGCAGGCGTAATGGCAGCAAGTACTGCAATGCCAGCTTTCGCACTCGATTTACAACAATATTATGGACAGGACTCTACGGAGATTCGTACCGGACACAGCTACGAATTAAATCAGGAATACCGTTTTTGCAGCGGCCACAAGAACAAAATTCCTGGTTGGGCCTGGATTGACGGTTACTGCTATTACTTCACCAATAAAAACATGCGTGAGAAGATCACGAACGGAACTACTCCGGACGGATACACTGTCGATGAACAGGGCCGCTGGACGGTTGATGGGGTAGTGCAGTACAATGGTTACGGTTCGCTCCAGGTTGGCACTGATGCACTGTATGCGGGGAAAGACGACGATGCGCGGTGGCTGGCTATGCGGGGCTATCTTGAGGGAATGCTCGCGGAGAAGTGGAATGCAGATACCGATGAGGTGAGCTTCGTATCTTATGATAATACGCTAGTATTAAACTGGCCGAATAGAGCTGGCTCTATTATGCATAATGGTCAGAATGGTAACCCATATGTAACCTTTTGGTTCGGCAATGGTTGGAACGATTCTCCTGAGTGCTATGATAGTTATAAGGATGAAAGAACAGAGCTTATGCTTAAAGCTATCTGCGGTGACCATGCAGGTCAGGAGCTATTTGATGCGGTACGGAAAGCTGCAGAGCCAGCAGAGGGTGGGGCGCATAACGATTTAGTATTTGATGAAAACGGTAATGTAGTTGAATATAAGGATCCTGAAACCGGATTCACCAAGGCAAAAGCTGTTGCTTATCCAACTTCTGGAGACGGTATCAACTTTAGCTATATTGATATGGCCAAGTGGGGTTCCGGTCAGATGAAAACCGATTACGGTAAATCCATTTATCTGAGTACCGGTCCGAATATCAATAATGACAAAGCTTCTCAAACGCCGACTGAGTGGATTATTGAGATTAAATAGAACTGATTAATAAAAATGCCCTTTGCAATATTTATTGTAAAGGGCATTCTTTCATGACAATATTAACTATATAATTATTCATCTTGATCATCTAGTTTATCCAGTATTTCGCCATAAAAAATAGGGCTTAAGATGTCTAGTAATTTGCAGGCGATGAAAAACGATAACATTACTGGATATAATATAATGTATAACATTGGGATTATATTTAGAGGTAATAATATCTGTATACATTTTTCGAAATTGCGTAAACTGCAATGATATTTCCAAGGAATCTTTTGTATGTGTTATAGGAACTGGTTGCACATTATTTTTATTCTCTTTGTTTTCTTTCATATTTTCATTGTAAATATTTATGATTGATGGAAAGGAGAAAGTTAAAATTGTCAACTGTTAATTAGCGCTATTGTACACTAATATTGTAAAATTTGTGGCATATGATATAATACAAGTAAGAAATATTACTATGATGCAAAATACATTATTAGCGTGTAAGAGCAATCAAACTGAATTATAATATTGGTATATGTCATTATTTGGTACAATTAATAGTCTTATGATGATTTCCCTAAAATTAAACCAATTTGTGACTGGAGCAACAATACAAATGAATGAAGAACAAGCAATGAAAAAATTTCCCGCTTATTTTGAAAATTTTGAAATTCCTATGTGGGCAAGAGGACAGGTGTTAGAGGTTTATCGTGCATGTGCTACGGGCAAAGTAGATCGTGAATCATTTTTAAACTCTTTTGAAGAGAATGGTTTTCAGATATCTCAAGGCGGAAATAAACATAATCCTCAGGAATATTCATTATCTACATATACAAAATTTAAAGACGTAAAACGTTTTATGACTATGGATAGTAGATATGGGATTCCATTTAAAATTGCAAAGGGAATTACAAATCCAATGCATGGAATCTGTTTGGAAACTAAAGAGTGGAAAAAGAATCTTGGTGAGAAATATAGAGGTTCTCATGTAGATTGGTGGTTATATGAAGATGCAGAACCTTGGCAGGAATTTGAAGAGGTGGTTATGGATGAAAATTGAAAATATATTTAGAAAAATCCCTATGTTTGAAAACCTAAAAATGGATACAGTTTTGTTTGAAGGAAAATATCCTGTATTATTTACTTGTACTATTAATAGAGACATTTATTTATTTATTTGCTGTATGGTAAATGCACAATTAGTAAAGTGGATTGGGACAAAAACTAATTATGCAACATTGATTCAGCTTTTAAAAAACGAGATTACGATCAGAGATGCCTTCTTAGGCGTAACTGACGAAAAAATTATAATAAATTACGATGGAAAAGAAGCTGTTGCTGATACCGTAAAGAAAAATCGAATTTCTGTGGAGTTATTACCAACAGAGGGGGAATACATGGATGCCGAAGACGGTGAGTATTCTAAGGAAATAGCTACATTCGAAGAGAGAGCGCATACTGTAGAATTTAAAATGCCTGTGAGAAAACAAAAAATGTATCATTATTCTTATGAAAATGCGTTTTATGTAATTCTAGATAATAATCCACTTGTCTTTAATCGCAGTTATGGCATAAACATTGATATCAAAAAAGTTACATGTATTGCAAATGCATGAGAAAGGGACGAATATGGCAGAATTCAAATTAAAAAATCACAGGGTAGAAGAAGCGTCTTTTAACGAAGATATAAAAAGGGTAAAGAAGAATGGTATAGAAATAAATATTGAGGGAAGTGCATTCGTACCAACAGATCTTCAAAATGATAAAAATGTATGTGTGAGTTTAACATTTCGTATGGGGAAGGCAGAGGATGGATTGTTCTTTATGTTAAAAACGGTTACTGTCTTTGAAATCTTAGGAGAATGTAAACAATCCATTACAGAAGCAGAAGTGAATGAAAAATGTTTTCCAGTGGCTTTGACCGAATTGAGAAAAACTGCGACTAATGTATTATTAGCATACGGAAAAACAAATGTTAATTTACCCCCATTTACAGAAGCATAATTTGAAAATCTAACGACTATATTTCTCCCAAGGCGTATGCATTCAGCATACGCCTTTTCTTTTATCTTTTTCCACATTTTCCATACTATAAATAGGTTTTTATATCAAAAAGGAGGGTGCAAAAATCATGACAAGACGACTGAAACAGATTTTTATCGGTGCACTGTCTGCTGTAATGCTATTGCCCGGAATGGGGATAACACAGGCTCGGGCAGAGACATTTACGAGAGTCGGCAATATTTTATACGACTCATCAAATACAAAATATTTCCCCAATACTATGGGCGGTGCAAAAGGATATTTACCAATAGAGTTGGCAAAAGAAATGCACAATGCAAAAGCAGTTGCCAACGGATTGTTGAAACTTCCTGGGATGCGAGATGGAAGCGGCGGCAGCGCCAACAGTGCTGCATTTAGATATCAGGGGTTTAATAGTTATATTGGATCCAAAGCACAATATTGGGTTAAAACAGCAGCACAAAGACGTGGTGCCATTGGAGATTCTGACTGGGTAATGCCTGCAGTTGATATTGGAGATAATAATGGATCCCGTTTATCTTTCCGTTACGCTGGTATGGTACTTAGCGGAGCAAGTGATAATAGTAACAGTGTTCCTGTTATTGCAGGGACAAATCCCTTCTTCCCAGCTGATACGATTCAGGAGGCTTCCAATAGTGGAAATCCTGCAACAACTGCCAAAGTATATACGAGAGTAACTGAGGCAGACGGTTCAAGTCGCTTTAAAAGCAGAACACAAACTGTTTATGGAACAGATGGCGGTGTTGAGATATTAGACCATCTGTATACGAACGGAGTAGATAATACTTCCGTATACAACGGAAATGGGAATATCAAAACAAATAGGGCTAGTGGAATTAACAATTCTCCGGAATTAGCTAGAATGGCTTTTGAAAAATGGTGTGAAAAAAGCGGTGATCCATACGGGGAAGCTTATAAAATAGAAGCAGAAAACTGGAAAGATCGTAATGGGTCAAATTTGGAATGGTGGCAGGTACTGAATCGATTCTTTCAGATTACAGGCGATCCAACAGATGAATCACAGCCTTTATATTTCTATATGGTACGTAATACGTCCCATAACTATTATTCCACTTATACCTTGGCAGGAACGATTGCACGTAATGTTTCTCCAACGCTTTTTGCTATCAAAGACGATGAGACAGGAGAAATATTAACTGAGTCATATCGTGTTGTAGATAATATTACTTCAACTGACGGTGCTGTAACAGAAGTACAGGGGAAACCTGCTCAATTAGTTCCTGGACATCACTATACCTTAGAAGGCATTATGACATATTATGCTGAAAAACCGTCAACATCTTCATCGAATCGCGATATTCAATTCTATGCATTAAGTGCTGGCGCAGAAGCGGTTCCTATAAATATAGATTCTTCATTAGTATCGTATGGGTCTTTGCCTGACGCCTCTGCAATTGTACATAAAAGTTCTACAGATGGACGTTCCTCTGGGCCTGTGACTCCAGTGAAAATGAATGAAGCAAATGACGAATATCAAATTCAGGATGAATATTATTATCAGGGAGCGGCATTCGCCGGTATAAATTTTACTATTCCTGAGAATTTACAAGATAAACAAACTGGATACTTCGCCATTGCTGTTCCACAAGCAGCGACTGTAGCTGGTGATAATGACTGCCAAACAGATGATACCTTATACATTAGATACACCATTTCTACCGATACCATTGACCCAGACGTTCCTGTAAGTGACGCCTACGGCGATATGAACCTTGGGATGCCTGAATATCGTCAATTGCATTATATGATCGAGGAAGAGGAAGAAGATGATAGTGATGATGGCGATGATGAAGGAAATGGCGGAGACAGTGAGCCAAAAATGGTAGAGTATGAAGTTTGGTCTGATTATGGGTATTACCAGACAGAAGATCAAGCAGGCGAATCTGGTCGGTCTGAAAGCGGCTCACAAAAAAGCCCTGATTATATTCATATTTGGCCAGCAAATCAGGTCGGAGATGCTATTGGGCCTCCATGGTGGGATTATTCGGATCGTGTTTGGCCAGACCAAGCGGCAGACATTGAAAACAAATGCTGGTTAACAGATGCAAACGGAGCGTGGAACCAGTCAGGAGAGTTTTTAAGAAGTTTTAGCGGTGAAAATTTGTTTGGATTCGGGTTCCGTGTTTCTCGCTCAAGGGGAAAAGAAAATACGATTCTGAATGCTGCAAAAATAAATGTACAAATATATGGTGTCAGTCCAGACACTGGCGAAGACGGAATTTTATTAACAGAATATACAGACGCGTCCCATGACTATAAAGAGCTTAAAACAGGGAGCATCGGTGTATACCAATATGCTGATACGTTTTTACAAAATGTAGTTTCCAGTAAGGCAATTAATACCATCGAAGATTTCCCAAGACTTCGAGTCAAGGCAAGGATTAGCGATGATCATGGAGAATCCGGAATCTTTACATCATATAAACGGGAACCACAGCAAAACTCCTGGGAAGAAGAGCATGATACCGTAGATCGTACCTTTGCTTGCGAAATGGACGATATGCGTATCATGGAAGTTGAACTAAAAGATTCGGAAGGTATTGTTGTTTATCACGCAGACCGTTATGACTCCGATGCAATGGAAGAAATCGTAAACGGCTATTACGACAGAGAAGAAGACCTCTATATGAAAGTAGTAGTAGAGCAGAATATCGAATCCGGTCACTCCGTAAAGGATCCTGCAATTGATGTTTATATCGTTGGAACAAATGAAGACGGTATGGCAGAAAAGACCTACATTGACACTACCTATACACTGGAAGGCGTTGAGATGGGACAGGGTGTTCAAGTTACATATGATAACATTGCATTCCGTCCGAAGGCAGCTGAAAAGCTCGATATCAATGTTTCCATCAACGAGAAACATGGAGAAGATCAGTGGCGTGAGAATATTTGGAATGACGAAGATGACTCATTCAGTAAAACTCTCGAAGGAACCACAGCAGACCTGGCACTGTCTCAGGATATTGAAACCTACAACTCAAAAAACAACCAACAGGATTATCTGACTTTTGCTGAATATCTTTCCTTTAAATTTAACATCCGCCACATCGGTAATGGTGATAGACAGACTGCAGTAGTTGGTGGTTCTGAGATAAATCCATTTGCAAAAGTAAATGTAAAAATTTTCAATGCAGATGCACTTACATTAAATCCTCAGGATTATACATTACTATACCGTATGGCAACACAAGATCCGAAAGCAAATAATGCTCTTATCATGGAAGGTGATATCGTTGCTCAAAGCCGATTGTATCCTGGTCTTGGTTCAAACGGATTTGCTTCCCATGTTCAGGCATGGTTTAAAAATTATATTGTACAGTCGTATATTACTGCGACAGGAAATGTAGCTGCATACGGACATATTCTTGTAACCGGAAATATCGACGCAAGACATGATGCGAACCATACGAATATCCGAGACAATACCGTTGACTACGTTCAGAAAGAATTCTTCGGTGAAAAGAATTTTAAAATTGTAGATATCGGCGTAAGCTCTAGGAACTCGATATCCGATGATACAGGACTTGCTGTGCAGGTCGCTATACAGAACGCAGCATCATCTTACAATGATCAGACAGTAGTGGATAAAACGTATCTGGATATTTATATTGATGATGAGCTGAAAAAGACAAGTGAAGTAGAAATACCTGTAGGAGATACTGTTGTTACAGAAATCATTTTTGATGATATTGATTTATCAGAGTGCAAAGTTATAGAAGCCAGAGTAAACACCGGAAAACATCAAACTCATTACGAATATGTATTGCGGAAGACTGATGCTATTTTTCTGCCTGCCAAAATCTGATAATATGCGCTATAATCCTCCGCCTTTAATGGCTTTTCTCTATACGGATAATTGAAGATTTAGAGTACCTGCAAAGATGCTCTTATTGTCATGCAGTTTTTAAAGTACAACTATATCTGAAGTGCATTCCTGGAATTCATTCAAAAACTTCAATTTTAGACTTGACTTGTAATAATTAGTCTTTCTGATGTCGTATTTTTCATATTTATAATATGGAGATTGTTGCGAAGAATAAAATTCAACTTGGAGTTCATTCACGGTTGAGTGGGGGTGAGGTATGATTGAGACAGAAATTAGGAAGGAGTGAGGATGTTGAAGGACGAGGAAAAGAGAAAGATTTGTGAGACGATGATCTACCTAATGGATCCGTACAGGATTGAGGCCATGAAGCGATATTTTCCGGAGATTGGGAGAAATAAGGCGCTTACAAACAAATCCTGTGAGCTTGCAGATCAGGTAGAGGCGCTGGAACTTACGGATGGACAGAAGCAGATAGTTGATAAGTTGATGGCAACGATGGAAGATTTGCACGATACGCAGCTGTCGATCATCTATGCGGCTGGTATTATTGATAGTCTGGTTTTTATAAAGGAACGAGGCCTGCTGGATAAGGTTTTCCGGTGCATGTAGCCAATGTGGTATACAAATAAACAACACATAAGACAAGGAGAAATTTATGATGACAGAGAACATTTACGGGGCAACTGTGCGGCAAAAGATTTATGACATCGGCAGTATTGCTGCAGACTTACAACTGGAAGAGTGTCGGGTGGCAATGGCTGCCGGTATGAGCTACCCTGAGTATCAGTCCCAGAAAAGTCGGCTTATTGCTAATGCGCTGGAGCATTGGATTCAAGCAAGCGTGAAAAAGGTAATGACAAAAAACATGGGCTTTACAGATTTGGAAGCTGATCAGCGCTTAGTTGCTTATGGCCTGAAAGAGTGCCTTGAAGGCAGCTTTCTGAAAGCTATTCCAGAAGATATCTATGATCTTGCTGCTGATGTCGTCTCCGTTACTAATCTGATTGGAACAATCGAGGAGGATGGCTTTTATGTGGATTGCCGATCTCATGATGCGGACGGGAATTTAATTCCAGAGGAGGAACTGGAAATTTGTGAGTAGAAGAAGATTTACTGATATTCAAAAACATTCAGGGAGCGGAGAAATTCGCTCCTTTTTACTATGAAAACGAGACAAATAGAAACTGTCTGAAAATTTCTGATAAAGTTGCACGGTTTTGGAAAAAGATGGAGAATTAGCATCTACTATATATAGTTTCAGAATATAAACTTATACAAGATATTGTAACTTGACAAGAAATTCAATTGGCAAATTCTATGCTAGAATTTGCCAATTGAACAACCAAACGGTAAAATATAATTATAAAAACAAAGAAAAAATCAAAAGCCGGCTGATGTAGAAAGAGGAACAATGAGAATAGTGGATCGTAAAATGACTGGAAGGCGTATTAATAATTTGATGCTGCAACAAGGTTTTAGCGTGTTACGTTTGCAAGATCTCATGGAGTTGGAATCTTCTCAATCTATCTATAAATGGCTCAGCGGAGAGACCATTCCAACCGTGGATAAGCTGGTAAAGCTCTCTCAGATTTTTAATTGTAGAATTGATGATATTGTAGCAACGAAAAAAGCTGAGGTGGAAGAGTGATTTGGTCATATGGATGTAAAAATCTTTAGCGTCCAGGAGATAAGGGACGTTCAGTCATGATGAGGTGGTGCATCGTGTCAAAGATGATTAAGACGTAGGGGCAATATATTCAACATTTTTATAATTAATTAAAGAACTCAATTACCATATTATAAATAGAAGCAAATAAATTAATATGGAAGGAAAATTAATTATGAATAAAAATGTTTGTTCCAATAATGTAATCGAAACTGAGGTTGAATGTTACTTATCTCGGATATCGATAGGGTTTCCGATCCTTGATCAAGTTTTAGGTGGTGGAATAGCACCAGGACTAATCCTTTGTGAATCTTTGAGCGATTTTTCTGGAGATGCAATTGGGGGACAGCTATTAGATAATTTCCTTTTCGAGGGTAAAGACTGTTTGTATTTGTCCTGTGAAAAAAGTGAAAAAGTACTAATTGCACAGTCTATTTCTCGGAAAAGTTTTAAGATTGGTGGAAAGTCAGGCGGGATAACGGTAAGCGAAATGCAAACGCGATCTGTAATGCTAAATGAAACAAAGCAGGATGTTTTAAAAATAGCGTTAGCACAAACCGAAGCAGAAAGAAAAAAACTTGTGTTTCAAGATATGAGCGGCGGAAAAGTAGACGTAGTTAAATTAGAAGATTACATAAAATGTAATTGGGTCATTGTTGGAAAAAATGTCCCAGTAATTATGCTCGACTGCTGGAAAGGTAGCCATATCTATAGGAATCAATATTGTCAGTTAAGAAACTTGGCGATTAAATATGGAGTTCCTATTATATGCGTGGTATATACGGACTGGCTTAGTTTTCATACTGGAGTTAATACCGTCGAATTTTCAGATGTTGAAGAAATTGCGGATGTAATTCTAAGATTGCGGTATCGCGGAATGGGAAGAAAAGGATTTAATTATAGTTGCTCATTAAATAAAAATCCAAAAGAATTGGAGATTGTTTTGATTAAAGACAGATTTGGAGGAAGTGGTGTTTTATCGTTGCTGGATTTTTATCCTGAGTATGCCTTGTTTACTGAAGCATCAGAAAAAGTAATGAATAAAAAATGTGGGCGAAAACAACTATCCAATAAGGCTATTCTTAAGCAATATCCTGATTTACAGATTGTGAATATAAATTTTTGATGATTTTAGTTCTCTCAATTGAGTACATATTAATTTGTCAGTTTAAATCATAAAGATAAAATGAGAATGATAGGAGTGTGTTTACCAATGAAGAAAAATGGGTTATCCGAGAATATGAGATTACAAGCAGAGGTGTATTTTGAATTTGTTAACGATATGCAAGCCAGAAAATATGAGCTTGCAACGGATGAAGAAGTTAATAAAATTTCCGAAGAATTAATTAGAAAAAATCATAAGGCTTATTTATGGTTTAAAAAATAAAATTGTTCAATATAAGTTGTTTTAATTTCCTATTAAATGATTACTGTTGAACTGCGTTAAGGTTCTTTTGTAAAATACGATTTCAAAACTATATAATTATATATAGAAGAAACAGGTCATGGCGTTAATGCTGTGGCCTGTTTTTCTTTTTTGTTTTTATATTTCTCTTTTTTTATTTTTTCTGCAAAATTTCCAATTTTTTCCTGGATTTTGGGGTGAAAGTGCATTCGGTGAATTTCTGAGTTTCCATATTATAAATAGGAAGATATATTGGAAAGAGAGGCAGATACCTATGATACAGCACGATTTACTAAGTGGCATCAGAGATGGACCGAATATTTCAATCTGCAGTAGGCATGGTTTTGCAACCATATGATCTAAAATGAATATATAGGAAAAGGAGATTTGAATTATGATTGAGGAAAAAGCTTTATTAAATGTCGATGAAACCTGCAAATACCTTGGATTGGGTGATACGATGACTCGCCAGCTGATGCGGAAAGAGTATTTTGGGCTTCGCATTGGCTGTCGGCTGTATTCCAGTAAAATCTTGCTGGATAAGTGGATTCTGGAGCAGGCAAAGAAAAAACATTAGGATAGTATGCGGGGCGGCTGTAGTCGCCCTGCTGAATTTGGAAGGAACAGAGAAATGGGAAAAGATTTAAACGGGAAAGAGCTTGGCAAAGGTATCAGCCAGAGAAAGGATGGTTTGTATGTTGGCCGAGCCAGCTGTAATGGACAGTCGATTGTTTTGTATGGGAAAAATTTTCAAAAACTCAAAAAGGAGTTAGAGGATAAAAAGAAATTGGCAATGCAAAATTTGCCAGCAACAGATGTACAGTACACGGTGTCAGAATGGTTTGATATGTGGTTTGCTACATATAAGCTACCCGTTATTCGAGAACAGTCAGAGCAGCCAATGAAAAGTAAGGTAAAATATACTTTTCTTGATCGGATCGGCAATATGAGACTGATTGATGTTAAAAGTATTGATGTGCAAAATATTGTAAATGATCTACTTGATGAAGGTAAGTATGCTTATTCATCGGTATCGGAGGCTTTCGGAAGACTACGGGAGTGTTTTGAGAGCGCAGTTTATAATCATTTGATTGCAACTAACCCCTGTATGGGGGTTGTGATGAAACGAAATGAGAATAAGGCTTCAAAGGAAATTCGTTTTATGGATAAAGCGCAAACTAAAGAGTTTTTGGATGAAATCAAAGATGATTGGTGGTATGAATGCTTTTATATCATGATTTACACTGGACTTAGAATTGGCGAAGTCGGAGGGCTTAGATGGGAAGATGTCGATTTTGAAAACCGCTGTATTCGTGTTAAACAGGCGTTGATCAGTGTAAGGAAAAAAGGCGAGAGAAATACAAAATTTGGACCTTTAAAGACAGCCAATTCCTACCGAACGATCCCATTTATTGGAGATGTTGAAAAAATGCTTCGTAGGCAGAAGAAAAAAGATGAACAACTCAGAAAGATATTGGGCGGGAAATATCCAGGTGATGATAATGTTCAAAATTTGGTTTTTTACACACAAAAGGGGACTCCGACATCACGATATGCTGCCGAACATGCGTTAAATCGAATCGTAAAACGTATGGATGTTCTAAGAGCGTATAAAGCAAAGGCAGATGGAGAGGCATTTGTTCCATTCATAAAACTTCACCCACATGCTCTTCGTCATACCTTCTGCAGCTTACTTTATTTTTCAAAAGTTGATCCAAAGGCTTGCCAACAGCTCATGGGACATGCTAATATAAGTACGACACTAAATATTTATACACATCTGGGTGGAGAGGCGGTTTCAGAAGAACTTCGGAAAGTCGAAGACCTGATTGAGGCGGAAAAAGTCGTATAGGTATACAAATATTTTTTGTATAGTAATATAGAGGTTATGCTGGGATTTGGCTTATTTACTGGTGATTCAGCGTTTGGTTGCAAAGCAGATGGGCGAAACCAAATAAGAGACGCCTCAAAGTAGTATAAAAAGGTTTATTTGATATAATTTCATATAAGCTGTTAAAAAAGGCTGAAATCCTGTATTTATGCGGGATTTCAGTCTTTTTTGCATTGGGAAAAATCCAAAGGCACAAATATAGTATTGTTATAAAATAGTATAGAATGCTATTACTTCATATGAAAATCTGAGTAAAGCTTGAGGATGGGTTTGAGTAAAGATAAATTACTCAAATTTTAGAAAACAGAAGAGATGTTTTGAATATGATTTCGGTCTTGTTGGTAAAATACTGATATCTTTGTTTTTAGGAGGAAATCATAATGCCAAAGAAAGAACCGATAATTAATAAAGAAATGATAGAAAAATATCTGGCATATCAAAGGGAGCAAGAAAAAAGTCAATCTACTTTGCAAAAATATAAGCATGATTTAAATGCATTGTTGGAGTTTTTGCAAGGAGGTAAACTGACTAAAATTGCGTTAATTGATTGGAAAGAATATCTTACTAGTCATTATGCGCCGGCATCTGTAAATGCTATGTTAGCGGCAGCTAATAGTTATGTACGATTTATGGGATGGCTGGAATTATCTGTAAAGCCGTTAAAAATTCAGCGGCCGTTATTTCTGGAACTATTACAGTATAGCAGACATGAAGAAGAACATCGAAGGCCTGAATGGATGGCTGTACAGAAGGATACGGATGTGTATCTGGAAACAGTGGAAAC
>OGIE01002395.1_pt1 | contig 23087 bp, 19 predicted proteins | sample 1571581 | NCBI WGS metagenome assembly OGIE01 (sample SAMEA2582021, study PRJEB24529) | metagenome | biome: Human gut stool | place: China | collected 2011
CTGGATTTTGGTTGTAATTGTTGTGATGATTGCAGGCAGTTCGTCCGGCAAAGAGAAACAGAGCGCAGCTTCGGCTCCGACTGCTACTCCGCAGGTCACCAATGAGGCGGTATCGGACAGCAAAGATACGTCTGCGCAGAGTGACACGAATGAGTTCCAAGAAGCAGAACCCACAGAGTCCGAAGCTCCACAGGAGGCGGCAAGCGAGGTTGAGCAGCCCGCAGCCGAGCCAGAGGTCACGATGGGAGAGCGCAACGCTCTGGCCAAAGCAAAGTCCTATCTGGACTTCACGGCGTTCTCGTATACAGGACTTATCGACCAGTTGGAATATGAGGGTTTCAGCACCGAGGAAGCAACCTACGGTGCGGACAACTGCGGTGCAGACTGGAATGAACAGGCTGCAAAAAAGGCAAAGAGCTATCTGGAGTTTACCTCTTTTTCCCGCAGTGGCTTAATTGACCAATTGCTGTATGATGGTTTTACCCAGGAACAGGCTGAATACGGTGTGACACAAAACGGATATTAAACAGCATTCGGGTTGGATTCTCGCACTAAATCCGGCCAAAATAGTGCATACCTCGACTTTTGCCCATTGACAGCGGCACTTTTATAACAGTATACTTAAACTGTTCTTTTGCGAAAGCGGAAGAACGATTTGCGGTATAGTATTAAAAGGAGTGCGGAATCATGAAAAACTCGAACATTAAAACCGTCGTTGCCGTCGGCATCGGCGCAGCCCTGTTCTTTGTTCTGGGGCGCTTTGTCGCTATCCCCAGCCCGGTGCCCAACACCAACATCAGCCTGCAGTACGCGGTGCTCGGTCTGCTGGCCGCCATGTACGGCCCTGTGGCCGGCGCCCTGATCGGCTTCATCGGCCATGCCCTCATCGACCTGTCCTGGGGCGGCATCCCGTGGTGGAGCTGGGTCATCGCCTCCGCCTTCACCGGCGTGGTCGTCGGCCTGTTTGCCAAGAAGCTGAATGTGCAGGAGGGCGACTTCAACAAGCGTAAGGTTGCCACCTTCGCCATCGCCAATGTCGTGGCCCATGCCATTGCCTGGATCGTCGTTGCGCCTGTGCTGGACATCCTGATCTACGCCGAGCCCGCCAATAAGGTCTTTGCACAGGGTGCGTTTGCCGCTGTGTCCAACATCATCACGGCTGTTGTCGTCGGCGGCCTGCTGATTCTGGCCTACACCAAGACCATCGCCAAGAAGGGCTCTCTGGACAAAGAGTGATCCGCTGTAAACCCGTATGCCTTCCCACAAACGCGGGAAGGCATTTTGCTGTTCCACCACAATTTCCCCTGCGAGGTGCCGTATGGCTGAAACGAGAACCCCGATCATATCCTTCAAAAATTTTTCCTTCCAATATCGCGCCCAGAAGCAGCCCACGCTGCATGACATCAATCTGGACATCTACCCCGGGGAGCGCGTGCTGATCGCCGGGCCGTCCGGCAGCGGCAAGTCCACGCTGGCGGCCTGCATCAACGGCCTGAACCCGTTTTCTTACCCCGGCGAGTGCACGGGCACGCTGACTGTGGACGGCGTGGACGCGCCCCACGGCAGTATTTTTGAGCTGGCGGGCCACGTCGGCACGGTGCTGCAGGACCCGGACGGCCAGTTCATCGGCCTGACGGTGGGGGAGGACATCGCCTTTGCGCTGGAAAACAGCTGCACCCCGCAGGACGAAATGCACGAGATCACCCGCCGCGCCGCCGGGCTGGTCGGCATCGAGAACCACCTCGACTACGCTCCGCACGAGCTTTCCGGCGGCCAGAAGCAGCGCGTCAGCCTTGCGGGCGTCATGGTCGACGAGGTGAAAATTTTACTGTTCGATGAGCCGCTGGCAAACCTTGACCCGGCCACGGGCAAGCAGGCCATTGAGCTGATCGACACGATCCAGCAAAAGACCGACACGACGGTCCTCATCATTGAGCACCGCCTTGAGGACGTGCTCTGGCGCAGCGTGGATCGCATTGTGCTGGTCAACGAGGGCCGCATCCTGGCCGACCTGCGCCCCGACGAGCTGCTGTCCGGTGCACTGCTGGCAGAAAACGGCATCCGTGAGCCGCTGTACGTCACGGCCATGCGGTATGCGGGCATTGACATCACGCCCGCCAAGCACCCCGCCCACGTTGACTCCGTCGTGCTGGATGACGCCGATACCGAGAAGCTGCGCGCCTGGTTCCGCGCCGAGCCGCTGCCCGCGGCCAAGCCTGCCCCGACCCCGCTGCTGGAGGTCAAGGGCCTGTCCTTCGGCTACAGCAAGGACCGGCACACCCTGTCCGACGTGAGCTTCACGATTGGAAAAGGGGAGATGGTCAGCATCGTGGGCCGCAACGGCGCGGGCAAGTCAACGCTCTCCAAGCTGATCTGCGGCTTTGAGACGCCAGACAGCGGTGAAATTTTCTTTGACGGAAAAGACCTAAAAGACGAAAACATCCGCCGCCGCGCCAGGCATATCGGCTATGTCATGCAGAACCCGAACCAGATGATCTCCAAGACGATGATATATGACGAGGTCGCGCTGGGCCTGCAAGGCAGCGGCCTGACCGATACTGAGATTCGCGCCAGGGTCGAGGACACGCTGAAGGTCTGCGGCTTGTACCCGTTCCGCAACTGGCCCATCTCGGCGCTGAGCTTCGGCCAGAAAAAGCGCGTGACCATCGCCAGCGTGCTGGTGCAGGACCCTGAGCTTATCATTCTGGACGAGCCGACGGCGGGCCAGGATTTCCGACATTACACCGATATTATGGAGTTCCTGCGCGGGCTGAACGCAAAGGGTGTGACCGTGGTCATGATCACCCACGATATGCACCTGATGCTGGAATACACGCCGCGGGCGCTGGCCTTTTGCGACGGGCGGCTCATTGCGGACCGCAGCGCGGCGGCCATCCTCTGTGACCCGGCGCTGATCGAGCAGGCGGCCTTGAAGGAGACGAGCCTTTACACGCTGGCCAACCGCTGCGGCATCACGCCCGCCGAGAAATTTGTGGAGCGCTTTATCGCGGCAGACAGGGAGGTGCGCGCCGATGGCTGCTAATACCGTTTTGAACTATATGCCGCGCAAAAGCGTGGTACACGACCTGACCGGCACGACAAAGCTGGCGTTCTTTTTGCTGTTTACCTTCGCCAGCATGATCACCTACAACACCTGGGTGCTGCTGGGGCTGATGGCCGTCAGCTTTGCGGTGTTCAGGCTCAGCCACATCAAGCTGCGCGAGGTTCGTTTCATGCTGGTCTTTATGCTGGTGTTCCTCGCGCTGAACGACCTGTTCATCTTCCTGTTCGACCCGAACCAGGGCACGGCGCTCTACGGTACCCGCACGGTGCTTTGTCACCTGTTCTGGCGGTACGACCTGACCGCCGAGCAGCTGTTCTATATGTTCAACATCTCGCTGAAATATTTTGTCGCGCTGCCGGTGGCCATTCTGTTCATCTCGGCCACGAACCCCAGTGAGTTCGCCGCCAGCCTGAACAGCATCGGCATCTCATACAAGGTAGGCTATTCCGTCGCCATTGCGCTGCGGTACATTCCGGATATTCAGCGCGATTACCACAGCATCAGCCAGGCACAGCAGGCCCGCGGCGTCGAGCTGGGCCGCAGCGAGCCGTTCTTCAAGCGCCTGAAAAATTCGGTCAGCATCCTGCTGCCGCTGATTCTGACGAGCTTGAACCGCATCGACACGATCTCCAACGCCATGGAGCTGCGCGGCTTCGGCAAGCATGACAAGCGCACCTGGTACACCCGCCGCCCCTTTGCCCGCCGCGATTTTATCGCGCTGGCAGTTGGCGTCGTGCTGCTGCTCATCAGCCTGACCGTGACGATCAGGTTTGGACGGTTTTATAATCCGTTTGTGTAAAAAACGAAAATTGCGCCCCTGCGGAAAACAGATTCCGCAGGGGCGCATTCTATATGAGCCCGTGCCCGTTTGCGGTGGCGGAAGCTTTCCCGGGCGGATATGGAATCCGCCCCTACACATAGGGACGGTGCCTGCATCGACTCGGAAAATCCGTGTTGCCGTGGTCGAACAATGCCCGCCCCTGCAACCCCATCAAAAAAACAGCCGCCCGCTCAGGCATCGTACCTGGGCGGGCGGCTGTTTTTTTGATTTTACTGCATCAGTCCACACACCAGCTGTGCATAGGCAACGGGGTCCTCAATGGGCAGACCGGCGATCAGCAGGGCCTGGTCATAGAGCAGCTCGGCGTACTTGGCGACCTTGTCGGTGTCGCCCGCGGCGTGGGCAGCCTTCAAGGCGGCAAAGACCGTGTGGTTCGGGTTCAGCTCCAGCACCTTCGTGCTCTCGACGCCCTCTGCGTTGGGCATGCGGCGCAGTACCTTCTCCATCTCCATCGAGATACCGCCCTCGGCAGACAGGGTGACGGGGTGCTCCTGCAGGGTCGGATTGACCTTGACCTCCTTGACCTTGCCGTTCAGGTCCTTCTTGATTTCCTCAAACAGGTCCTTGTTCTCGGTCTCGGCAGCCTCGGCGGCCTTCTTCTCGTCCTCGGTCTCCAGACCCAGGTCACCGGAGTTGATGTTCTTAAACTCCTTCTCCTTGTAGTCGCGCATCATCTGCAGGCAGAACTCATCCACATCCTCGGTGCAGAGCAGCAGGTCGTAGCCCTTGCTCAACACCAGCTGGGCGTTGGGCAGCTTGCCCAGACGGTCCGTGTCGTCACCGGCGGCAAAGTAGATGCACTTCTGATCCTCGGGCATCTTCTCGACGTACTCGTCCAGCGTGACGAGCTTTTTCTCCTTGGCGGAGTAGAACATCAGCAGGTCGCCCAGCAGATCCTTGTGCATGCCGTAGTCGCCGTAGATGCCGAACTTGATCTGGCGGCCAAAGTTCTTCCAGAAGGTCTCATACTTCTCGCGGTCATTGACGAGCATCGCGTGCAGCTCGTTCTTGATCTTCTTTTCCAGAGAATTGCGCATCAGCTTGAGCTGGTTGTCCTTCTGCAGCGTCTCACGGCTGATGTTCAGACTCAGATCCTCGCTGTCCACAACACCCTTCACAAAGCTGAAATAATCCGGCAGCAGGTCGGCACACTTCTCCATGATCATAACGCCGGAGGCATACAGCGCCAGACCCTTCTCGTACTCCTTGGTGTAGTAGTCGTACGGGGTCGAGCCGGGGATGAACAGCAGCGCGGTGTAGGTCGCCGTACCCTCGGTGCGGCTGGTGATGACGCGCAGCGGGTCGGTGTAGTCCATGAACTTGTTCTTGTAGAACTCGTTGTAGTCCTCGTCCTTGACCTCGTTCTTCGGGCGCTTCCAGATGGGCACCATGCTGTTCAGCGTTTCCAGCTCGGTGTAGGTCTCGTACTCGGGCTTGTAGTCGTCGCCCGCGTCCTCCGGCTTCGGCTTCTGGCGGGATTTCTCGCGGTACATCGTGATGGGGAAGCGGATGTAGTCGCTGTACTTCTTAACGAGGTTTGCAAGCTCGTAATCCTCGAGGTACTCGCTGTACTTGTCGGTATCGGTGTCGTCCTTCAGCACCAGAATGATCTCGGTGCCGACGTCCTCCTTGTCAGCCTCGGTCAGGGTGTAGCCCTCGACGCCGGTGGACTCCCACTTCCAGGCCGTGTCAGCGCCCTGCGCGCGGGAGATGACGGTGACCTTTTTGGCCACCATGAACGCGGAATAGAAGCCGACGCCGAACTGGCCGATGATGTCGATGTTATCGCTCTGGTTCTCAGTCTTGAAGTCAAGGGAGCCGGACCTGGCAATCGTGCCGAGGTTCTTCTCCAGCTCCTCCTTCGTCATGCCGATGCCGTTATCGGTGATGGTCAGCGTGCGGCTGTCCTTGTCGGGCTGGATGTGGATTTTCAGGTCGTCCTTCGTGATGCCGACGGACGTGTCGGTCAGGCTCTTGAAGTAGCGCTTGTCGCAGGCGTCCGATGCGTTGGAGATCAGCTCACGCAGGAAGATCTCGCGGTTTGTATAGATAGAATTGATCATCAGGTCAAGCAGCTTTTTGCTCTCGGCCTTAAACTGACGCATAGCCATGGTAGAAAACCTCACTTTATACAAATGAAATTAGCACTCGTTTATTTCAACTGCTAAAACTAGTCTAGCACTCTTTTTAATAAAGTGCAACCCTTGCGCAGCATTTTAACAAAAAATTTAAATTCAGGGCTTTTCAAACGTGGGAATTTGCGGTATGCTAACAATGTATAAGGTATTCTGTTAAACAGCGCGGTAGGGGCCGGGCATGCCCGGCCCGCGGGCTTGCCTGTGAATGTCTGCCTGCGTACAGCTGCAGGCCGCATATAGGCGGCCCCTACGCCCTGCCGACAAAAAACGATCCCTTACCATAGAAATACCATAGAAAGAGGAATCCATCATGCAAATATACACTCACACTCTCCCCGGCGGCGCACAGCTCATCGGGTATCTGCGCGATAGGACCGTCGAGATGCCTGCCTTCAACACCCGTCCGGCCATTCTCATCCTGCCGGGCGGCGGCTACGCCTGGTGCAGCAGGCGCGAGGCCGACCCCGTTGCCATGCAGTTTCTGCAGGCTGGCTACAATGTCTTTACCCTCTATTACACCTGCCGAAGTGACGAGTCCGTGCCCGCGCTGCGTTGGCAGCCGCTGATCGACGCTGCCGGGGCGATCCTGCATATCCGCCGCAATGCAGAGCAGTTCGGCACCGACCCGGCGAAAATCGCCATCTGCGGCTTCTCGGCGGGCGGCCATCTGGCGGCGTCCACGGCCATCCTGTGGGACGCCGAGCCTGTGCAGACCGCCCTTGGCATCCACAGCACCGAGGCCCGCCCCGATGCCGTTGTGCTGGGTTATCCGGTCATCACGGCGGGGAAATACCGCCACGACGGCTCCATTGTCAACCTCTGCGGCGATGACGCCGACCTGCGCGCCACAATGAGCCTGGAAAACCAGGTCCGCGACGGTCTGCCGCCCTTCTTCGTCTGGCATACGGTGGAGGACCCGTCCGTCCCCGTGCAGAACTCTTTGATGCTTGCCGGTGCGCTGACAGCCCATAAGGTCCCGCTGGAGCTGCATCTTTTCGCCCACGACGGCCACGGCACAAGCACCTGCACGCGGGAGGTCAACACCCCCAACAAGCACAACAGCGCCTGGGTGGCCCTCTGCACGGACTGGCTGGCCGAAACCTTTGATTTTCACCTGTAACAGGAGATGACAAAGCATGAAAATCATGTTTTACGCGCTGCGCCCCTTTGATGAGCAGCAATACTGCGAGCCCTACAAAGCCCGCTACGGCATCGACTACACCGGCACGCCCGACGTGCCGCGCCCGGATAACCTGCATCTGGCCGAGGGCTGCGACGCCGTCAGCACGAACCCCTGCGAGATACGCCCTGAATATTTGCAGACATGGGCTGAAATGGGCGTCAAATATCTGCCCTGCCGCAGCATCGGCTATGATCATATCCCGCTGGACACCGCCAAAAAGCTGGGTCTGCGCATCAGCCACAGCCACTACCCGCCGGACGGCGTGGCCAACTATACGATCATGCTCATGCTGATGTGTACCCGCCGCATGAACGAAATCATGCTGCGCGCCAACGTGCAGGACTACTCGCTGCCCGGCAAGATGGGCCGCGATATTTCCGGCTGCACGGTGGGCGTCATCGGTACGGGCAAGATCGGCCAGACGGTCATCCGTCACCTGAGCGGCTTCGGCTGCAAGATTTTGGCCTACGACCTCTACCCGAACGACGCGGTCAGGCAGTACGCCGACTACGTCACGCTGGACGAGCTTTACGCGCAAAGTGACATTGTCACGCTGCACACGAACGCCACGGCGGAGAACCACCACCTCATCAACGCCGGCGCCCTTGCAAAAATGAAAGACGGCGTGCTGCTCGTCAACACGGCGCGGGGCACGCTCATTGACCCCGACGCGCTGATCGCTGGGCTGGAAAGCGGTAAGATCGGCGGTGCGGGCCTCGACGTCATTGAGGATGAGACCGGTATTTACTATTACAACCGCATGGGGCAGGCCATCCCGAACCGCGAACTGAACCTGCTGCGCAGCTATCCCAATGTCATCGTCAGCCCGCACACGGCGTTTTACACCGACGTCAATGTCGCCAGCATGGTGCAGAGCCCGTTTGAGGCGCTGGACGCTTATGCCCACGGCCAGCCCTACGCCGGTGAGGTGCAGCTGTGATGCCAGCCGTTGAGCCGGGCCGCTGCGGCGAACACTGGGACGACTGCCCGCGGCTGGCGGCAGGGGACCGCTTTGACTTTGCCTGTGCGGGCTGCGGCGACTGCTGCCGCCAGAGGCGCGACCTGGTGCTGTCGGGGTATGACCTCTACCGCATTGCGCGGCGGCTTAGCTTGCCGCCCCGTATCGTGGCGGCGGCTTTCTGCAAAAGCTACCTTGCGCCTGAAAGCTGCCTGCCCGCCCTGCGCCTGACGCCGGACCCCAAAACCGGCAACTGCCGCTTTTTTGAGGGCAGCGCCTGCACCATCCACGCCGCGCGCCCGCTGGCCTGTGCGCTCTACCCGCTGGGGCAGAGCATCGACACGGTGACAGCGCAGACGGAATATTACGTCCAGACGCCGCTTTGCGGTGCACGGGCAGGGGAGGCACGGACGCTGCAGGACTATCTGCAGGATTCCGCCGTGCTGGACCGCGCGGGGGTGGATGCCCGCTGGGCCATCGTCTGCACGCAGCTTTCCCACCGGTTACAGGCCGCGGGCGGCGCGGATAACCCCCGCTTCTCCGCCGCTGTCAGGCGCATGGAGCGTGCCCTCTACTACGATTACGAGCTCGGCGACGACTTCTACCCGCAGTTTTGTCAAAACATAGAAATTTTAATGCCGCTTTTGGACAGGATGCTGTAACTGAATGGTTTGTAGGGGAGGCATTCATGTCTCCCGTGTACCTTTCCACCGCCGCCAACGCCCCGGGAGAGATAAATCCCTCCCCTACAAAACAACAACAAAAGCGCTGTGACCTTTTCAAACAGTCACAGCGCTTTTCCTATATCGCTTTGTAGGGGCCGCACATGTGCGGCCCGCAGCTTGAAGATAACCGCCCATCTGCGGGAAAGCCGCGGGCCGGGCATGCCCGGCCCCTACGTGTAAATCAGCAGATAAAAAATCCGCCTCTGCCGCCGCAGCAGCACCAGCTCAAAATATTGCACACCAATAAATACATCCAGAACGACAGACAGAAAGACCCCGGGCTGCCGCTGGGCTGGGCGTAGGGCTGCTGGTAGCTTGTATAGCTGCGGCCCGGGCTTTGCAGCTGATCCAGCAGATTTTGATAAGCGTAGTTGTTCGGCTCCATCGAGACCGCCGTCCGGGCCTCCTCCTGTGCGCGGATGTTGTTGCCAAGCCCCTGATTGGCCAGCGCGGCGTAGTAGTGCCACTGGGCCGTGCGGTTGGCAGTGGGGATGCCGTTCAGCGTGTTCATGGCCTCTTCATAGAAGCCGCTGCGGATGTAGTTTGCCGCGGCACGCAGCTCTGGGTCACCGGCAGCGCTGCCGTAACTCTGCCGCCCGGACGAGCCGCCTGTGCTGTAATACCCAAACCCGAACGGTCCAAAGCCAAACCCGGCCCCGCTGAACGGGTCCTGATACTGCTGGCTGTAGCCGCTCTGGCTGCTGCCATAGCGCTGCCCGCCAGCACTGTAGGACGCTCCGCCACCCTGCTTGATGCGCATGATCTCGCTGTAAGCGGCCTGTACCTCTTTAAAGTGCTCCTCCGCCGACGGGTCATCGGGGTGCAGGTCGGGGTGGTACTCCTTGCATTTTTTGCGGTAGGCTTTTTTAATCGTTTCGTCGTCGGCACTGGGGGTGATGCCCAATACACTGTATGGATCAGTCATGGCGCTTTGCCTCCCTGTGCTTGCGTACCAGCGCGTATTTGCTCCACACGCCGGAATAGATCGTGTTGTACAATAGCTTCCCCTCCGGGGTGTCCTTTAAAATCGGCAGCATCTCAAACTGCTGTGCGCAGCGGCCCATCTGCTGGGTCAAAAGCTCGTGGCAGCGCTGCTCATAGGCGGCGGGCGGCAGCTCGTCCGCCAGCTGCTGCAGGGCGTTGAACTGCCCGCGGCGGCTGTCCTTTTCCAGATCGTCGTAGGCGTCCATCAGATAGATGAACGCCCCCAGCCCATTGCCCATGCCGCGCAGCGCCGGGGCCCAGATGTCGTCGCGGCAGGCGAACACCTCGCCCAGCAGTGCGCCAAAGGCGTTGCACAGCGCGTCCAAATCGTGGCTGCCGGCGCTTTCCAGCGCGTTCAGCCTGTCCAGCTGTGCGGCCATGGTTTGCAGCTGGCGCGGCCAGCGCTCCCGCAGGGCGGGCAGGCTTGGCTCCAGCTTTTGCGCCTGCGCCAGACTGGCGCGGCGGTGATCGTCCTGCCAGTCATCGAGAAAGTTGTAGTACGCCAGCGCGGCGGTCATGTCGGCGGCGTAGTCCAGCAGCTCGTTGTCCGCGCGGGGACGCTTTTTCAGTGGGTGGGGCACGCAGCGGCCCTCGGAAAAGGCCGTGGGCGTGTCATACAGTGCTGTCAGCAGAATGGCGACAAACGCCATGTCATAGCTCAATGCCAACTGTCCGGTGCGTCCGTAGCGGCGGCCCAGCGTCTGGCACAGCCCGCAGTAGTAAGCCTGGTAGCGGTCCATCTCGGCGTCTGCCAGGCCCTTACGGTAAAGCGTAACATATCCGAACATCGCGCGTCAACTCTTTTTGATGAACTGATGGCCGCACTTCGGGCAGGTGATGCTGATCTTGCCGCGCCCACGGGGCACGCGCAGCTGCTGGCCGCACTGGGGGCAGCGGTAATAGTGATAGTCCTTGCGCTGCTTGAACCGCACCTGCTGCTTGCCAAACCACGTGGTAACGCGGTTCTGGTAGGAGAGATATTTGATGTTTTCGCTGTACCGCTTGCGGGTGTTGCGGCTCAAAATGCGGAAATAGCTGTAGACGATGGCCGCCAGCCCCAGCCAGTACAGCACCGGCGACACCCACGCGCCGATGACAATAAGGATAAGCGACAAAATACACAGGAAACCGCCGAACTGGTCGAACCCATATCGGCCCGCCATAAACCGCTGAAACCAGCCTTTCATGTAAAAACCACCTTTTCGCGGCAAAGCCGCATTGTTTTCATCGTACTATTATGGCACACAAATATGGGCAAATCGTGAACAAGCGGGGAATAGAGTTTGAACAAAAGTGGGTTTAAAGTGAATCAGAGAAATAATCACTGTCAATGCGCTTGATTTGGTACACCTTCTGCACAGACACGCCCAAGCCGCACTCAATCATCAAGGAAGTGAGCTTTTGCCCGTCGACTAGAATAATATGCTGTGCATCGGCGTACTCTTTGGCTCCCTTGGAAAATTTAGCAGTTGTAATGAAAAGTCCTTTTTCCACACGGGGCGGGCCCATCATGGCACCGAAAAATTTTTGAATCTCCGGCTTGCCGATGGTAACATCGGGGTTCCAACGTTTAGCCTGGATGTAAATCAGATTGAAGCCGAGTTTGTCCTCATGTATAACACCGTCAATGCCGTCGTCACCACTGGATTTTGTCTTGAAGCCATCGCCGTAATCCATGGCTTTCATCAAGTCAACGACCAGTTGTTCAAAAAATACAGGCGTCTGCTGCATGATTTCGGCAAGTAGGTCATCAGCCAGAGTATCATTGATTGTTTTGTGAAGGGCATCCATCTGCTCTTCGGGAGTTTGCGTATCAGATGGTGTGATGCTTGCAGTGTCGTTTGCGGTATCTACATCGTCAGTCCTGTTTACGAACGCAGCGAAAGATGGATAATTGCTCTCCAAAAATTCGTTTGTGATGGCGACGTCACTGTGAAGAAGTGTGCTCCCGGCTGTAGTGATGATGTAGGTGCCTCGTTTGGGTGAATCTACAAGTCCGGCCTTTTTTAGATAGGTCTTTGCCCAATTCAACCGATTGGCAAACGTAGTCTGCCGCTGGCTCGGCAACTGCTCAGCTAAATCTTCCGGGGAAAGCTGAAGAATATTTGCTACAGTAGACGCAACTTCTTTAGCAGTATGAATTTTTCCATCGCTGATTGCGGTAAGGAAGGGGTCATATAGTTCGTTGTACTTAGGTATCGCCATTTTACATCTCCACTTCTTTTATCCGCGCGTCAGCTTCACCACGCACTCCACGTGCTTTGTCCTCGGGAACAAATCCACCGGCTGGACCTCCACGGCTTTATACCCGTGCTCGGTCAGCCACTTGGCATCCCTTGCCGCTGTTGCGGCGTTGCAGCTGACCATGACCACGGTCCGCGGGGCCATCTCGGCAATGGCGGTCAGGGTCGCCTCGTCGCAGCCCTTGCGGGGCGGGTCTACGACGATCACGTCGGGACGCGCACCCTCGGCGGCGAGCTGGGCGGCGGCTGCACCGGCATCCTGACAGCGGAAGTCCGCTCTGTCCGCGTCCAGTCCCAGCCGCGCGGCGGTCTCCTTCGCGCCCTCGACAGCCTGCGGCACGACCTCAACGCCGACTAAGCGCTTGCAGTCCGCCAGCATCGAAAGCCCGATCGTGCCCATGCCGCAGTACAGGTCCAGCAAAAAATCGTCCGGCTTCAGCCCGGCGTACTCCCGCGCCTTGGCGTAGAGCACCTCGGCGGCGGGGGTGTTGACCTGGTAAAATTCATGCACACCCATCCGCAGCGGCACACCGGCCAGCGTGTCCTCAATGACGCCGGGGCCCAGCACGGTGCGGGTCCTGCGGCCCAAAATAACGTTCGTCCGCTCACTGTTGCGGTTGACCAAAATTGTCGTTAAAGCAAACTCTTTTTGCAGTGTGGCGCAAATTTCCGCCTCGTTCGGCAGACCGTTGCCGTTTACCACAAAGCACAAAAGCCGCTGCCCGCTGTGCCAGCCCTGACGCATGTACAAATGGCGCACGCGGCCCGTGTGGGTCTCCTCGTTGTAGGCAGTAATGCCGTTCTCCTCCAGCAGCGCACAGGCGCGGGCAGCCAGCTCGTTCATCCACGCGGGCTGCAGCTTGCAGTCGGTGCAGGCCACAATGCGGTGGCTGCGCCCGGCAAAAAAGCCGGTCACAATATGCCCGTTCTCGTCGGTGCCCACGGGCAGCTGGACCTTGTTGCGGTAGCGGTCCGTGTCGGGTGCGCCCAGCACGTCCGGCACCGGTACGTCCAGCTTGCCCAGCCGCGCAAAGGCGTCCCGTACAAACTGGGTCTTGGCGGTACACTCGGCCTCATAGCTGATATGCCGCAGCCCGCAGCCGCCGCAGGGACCGGCCACCGGGCAGTCCTGCCTGACGCGGCCCGGCCCGGCGGTCAACAGCTTCTCCACACGGCCAAAGGCATAGGTTTTCATCGGCTTGACAATGCGCACCTCGGCCACATCGCCGGGGGCGGTCAGCGGCACAAAAACGGCCTGACCGTCCTTGTGGGCCACGCCGTTTCCGTCGTTGGAGAGCGCTTCGATCTCCAGAGTAATGATCTGATTTTTTGTAAAAGGCATGTCTGCTCCTTATAAATAGTGCGGGAAATGTTACGGGTTGATGGCCTGCGGTGCGGCAGGACCCTCCTTCTCCAGCGTGGCCAGGTACTTGCTCGGCGGCACGCCCTTGACCTTTTTGAACACGCGGGAAAAATAGAACTGGTCAAAAAAGCCCACAGATACGGCGATTTCCGCAATCGACAGGCTGGAATTTTTCAGCAGGCTGCACGCCTCGCTGATGCGGTAGCTTGTCAGGTAGTCAATGGGGCTCTGCCCGACGTTCGACATGAACACGCGGTACAGGTGGCTGCGGCTGACGCCGACGGCCTTGGCAATATCGTCCACCGAAATATCATGCGAGTAGTTGAACTGGATATACTTGATGGCGGCCAGCACGTACTGGCTGCTGGACGAGCCCACGTTGGGCATCGCCTCGCGAGCCTCCTTCATCAGGTGCGCCATAAAGATATACAGATAGCCCGTCATCAGGGCCTCGCACTGCGGCTCCGGCCCGCGGGACAGGTAGATGTTGTACAGCGCCTCCCGCACGGTCTGCGGGTCCTTGCAGTGGTGTACAGGGTGCGCGTCGGAGAACGGCGTCTGCTGCACCAGCTTGTTGGCACACGCGCCGTTGAAGCCGACCCAGTAGTACTCCCACGGGTCGGTCTCGTCGGCGGCGTAGGTGATGAGTTGGTTCGGCTTGGCCAGGAACAGATCGCCCTCCTGCAGCGTGTGCGAGGCCCCGTTGACCTGATACACACCCTTGCCCGCCACCACCAGATGGATCAGGTAGTGGTCGCGCACGCCGGGGCCCCAGGTATGGCCCGGCTGGCAGTATTCATGCCCGCAGTTAAAAATCGAGAGCTCGACGTTGTCGGTGTAGCTCTGCTTGTAGGATTGCTTCATCTCATTGATGGTCATGGCGGCACCTCGCTCGTGTGATATTTTCATTATACCAAGCTATTCATCAAAAGTCCATAAAAGAGGCGGAAAAAATGTTTGCTTTTTTTGCAGGATTTGCTATACTGAAAACAAGAAACCCGCAGAGAGCCGCTCCTTTGGCTGTCTGCCTAAAAACATAAGGCTCAATTTGTGCATATCTACGAAAAGAGCCGCCCGACAGGAAAGGTGAGTGGAATCATGGCAAATACCATAGAACTCAAACAGCAGATCGCACAGGGCGAATACGACGCCGCCTTTGCCAAGCTGTACGGTGCAGACGCCGTGCAGGAGCAGCGCAAGCGCTATACCGACCTGATCGACGAATTTGAAAAGAAATACGGCACCAACCGCACGGTGCGCCTCTATTCCGCCCCGGGCCGCACCGAGATCGGCGGCAACCACACCGACCACAACAACGGTGTGGTGCTGGCAGGCTCTGTCAACCTGGATATGGTGGCCGTCGTCTCCCCGAATGAGGAAAATGTCATCCGCGTCAAGTCCCTGGGCTTTGACAAAATTGACGATGTCGATGTCACCAACCTCGTCCCGCAGCCGCGCGAGGCCGAGCACTCCGCGTCCCTGATCCGCGGCGTCGCCAAGGGCATCGTGGATGCGGGCGGCAAGGTGGGCGGCTTTGACTGCTACACCACCAGCAACGTGCTGCGCGGCTCCGGTCTGTCCAGCTCCGCAGCCTTTGAGGTCTGCATCGGTGCCATCCTGCGCGGCGAGTACAACAACAATGACATGGAGAAGTTCAACCAGGTCAAGATCGCCCAGATCGGCCAGTATGCCGAGAATGTGTTCTTCGGCAAGCCCTGCGGTCTGATGGACCAGACTGCCTGCGCCGTCGGCGGCGTTATCACCATCGACTTCAAGGACCCGGCCCACCCGGTGGTCGGCCAGACGGCCATCGACCTGGCGAAGCACGGCTTTGTCATGTGCATCAGCGATACGAAGGGCAGCCACGCCGACCTGACCGACGACTATGCCGCCATCCGCCGTGAGATGGAGAGTGTGGCCGAGCAGTTCGGCAAAAAGGTCCTGCGCGAGGTCGATGAAGACGAGTTCTACAAGGCTCTGCCTAAACTGCGCAAGGCCGTGGGGGACCGCGCCGTCGTGCGTGCGATGCACTTCTACAACGACTGCCGCCGCGCCGCCCAGCTCTGCGACGCCGTGCGCGAGGACGATTTTGAAACGTTCCTGCGCCTAATTATCGAGGGCGGTCACTCCAGCTTTGAGTTCAACCAGAACGCCTACAGCATCAAGAATCCGAAGGAGCAGGGCGTGCCTGTGGCCCTGGCCCTGAGCCAGCGCGTGCTGAATGGCCGCGGCGCGTGGCGTCTGCAGGGCGGCGGCTTTGCCGGCACCATTCAGGCGTTTGTGCCCGTTGACCTGCTGGACGCCTACAAGGCCGCCATCGACGGCTGCTTCGGCGAAGGCAGTTGCCACGTCCTGAACATCCGCAACTACGGTGCCGTGCCCGTGACGCCGGATATGTGAGCGCATATATGTGAGCGCATAAAAGAGTGTAAATAAAGCCGCAGCTGTGCAGAAAACGCACAGCTGCGGCTTTTTGTGCTTTTTTAATATCATCGTGCGGTAGGGGCCGGGCATGCCCGGCCCGGCGGCTGCCCGCAAACGAGCGTCTCCGTACAGCCGCGGGCCGCACATGTGCGGCCCCTACAAACCAGTGGATAGGCAGGCAGCAACTCCGCAGAGGTCGGCGTCCCCGACGACCCGTGGCCGTTTCCATTGCAGCAAGCGCCCATGGGATGTATAAAGGCATCCCACAGCCCGTAGGGGCGGATTCCATATCCGCCCGGGCACCCTCCGCAACCGCAGACATCACGGGAAGAATAAACTCCTTCCCTGAACCACAGCCTCATTTCCCGTTCCTCTCCCAGATCAGTGCCAGCCCCTTGAACAGCAAATCAGCGTCATAGATGATCTTCCGCTTGCAGCATGGCATAATGTACGGCGCTAACCCGCCGGTGGCGACCACGGTCAGCGGCTGGCCCAGCTCGGCCTCAACGCGGTCCGCTAACCCGTCCAGCATGGCGGCGGTGCCAAACATGGCCCCGTTGTTCAGCGCGGCGACGGTGTTCGCGCCAATCAGATGCTCCGGCGGCTCGGGCGCGATGGGCGGCAGCTGCGCCGTGCCCGCGCTGATGGCCCGCAGGCTCGTCTGCACGCCGGGCACGATGAACCCGCCCAGAAACACCTTTTTGTCCGATATAACGTTGTATGTCGTCGCCGTACCCAGATCCACGGTCATGCAGGGCAGGGGATAGTGCTCCGCTGCCGCAGCGGCATCAGCGATGCGGTCCCGGCCCACCTTGGCGGGCTCGTCCACGGCGAAGGTCAGCCCGGTGTCCAGCGTGTAATTCACGACCAGCGCCTCGCGCCCGGTCAGCCGCTTGCAGGCGGCGGCCAGCACGCCGGTCAGCCGCGGCACGACGCTGCACACAATAACGCCCTCACAGGCGGTGGGGTCCACAGGCAGGCGCTGCAGCAGAAATTTCATCTCGGCGGCGTACTCGTCCTCGGTGCAGCGGGGGCGGGTGACCATGCGGGTCGTGAACGCAATGGTGCGGTGGTCCGCCCCGTCCAGCCCGCCAATGCAGATGTTGGAGTTGCCGATGTCAACTGCTAAAACCATAGTGAAGTCCTTTTTATAGATAAAAGATAAGAGATAATAGATAAAAAATAAAGTGTATCGCGGCGCTTTGCGCTGCTCAAAAATATTATACGCATTTGCATAGAAAGCGTCAATCTGCTATAATGACTACAGCGTAATTTTGTTTTCGCCAAAGGCAAAAACTCCATCATTTTTATTATCTTTTATCTATTATCTCTTATCTACTAATAAGGTGTTGATTTTTTATGCTGCTTTCCAACAAAACCGTTGTTCTCGGCATCACCGGGGGCATTGCCGCCTACAAAATGCCCAACGTGGCGCATGCACTCGTCAAGCTGGGCGCGGATGTACACGTTCTTATGACGAAAAACGCCACCGAGTTTATCTCGCCGCTGGTGTTTGAGACGCTGACCCGCCGCCGCTGTCAGGTCGATACGTTTGACCGCAACTTCCAGTACGACGTGGCCCATATCAGCCTTGCCAACGCGGCAGATTTGATGCTCATCGCCCCGGCCACGGCCAACGTTATCGCCAAGCTGGCCCACGGCCAGGCCGACGACATGCTGACCACCGTCACGCTGGCCGCGACCTGCCCCAAGCTGGTCGCGCCCGCCATGAACACCCACATGCTCGAAAACCCCATCACCCAGGATAACCTCAAAACGCTGGAGCACTACGGCTTCACGGTCATCCCGTCCGGTTCCGGTATGCTGGCCTGCGGTGACGTCGGCTCGGGCCGTCTGCCCGATGAGGGTGTGCTGGTCGACTACGTCCTGCGGGAACTGGCCTGCGCGAAAGACCTTAAAGGCAAAAATGTCGTCGTCTCTGCCGGTGCCACGCAGGAGCCGATGGACCCCGTGCGCTACCTGACGAACCACTCCACCGGCAAGATGGGCTACGCCGTGGCCCGCGCCTGTATGCTGCGCGGCGCAGACGTCACGCTGCTGGCGTCCACCGGCTGCACGCTGCCGCCCGTGCCGTTTGTAAAGACCGTTCCGTTCACCACTGCCGCCGACCTGTTTGAGGCTGTCAAGGCAAACGCCATGGACGCTGACGCCCTCGTCATGGCCGCCGCCGTGGCCGACTACCGCCCGGCCACTGTCGCCGCGGACAAGGTCAAAAAGCACGACGGCGAGATGAATATTGCCCTGGAACGCACCGACGATATTTTAGCCTGGGTCGGTGCGCATAAGCCGGAAAAGCTGTTTGTCTGCGGCTTCTCGATGGAGACCCGCGACTTGATTGAAAACAGCACGGCCAAGCTGCACAAGAAGAACATGGACATGATCGTGGCCAACAACCTGAAGGTGCCCGGCGCAGGCTTCGGCGTGGACACGAACGTTGTGACCATCATCACCGCCCAAGGCGTCACCGAGCTGCCCCTCCAGAGCAAGGATGCCGTTGCCGGTCACATCGCAGACGCGATTGCGGGAAAGTAAGAAACAGACCGCAAACGGCCAAAGCCCTTTCCCGAAACAAAAAAATCATACCCCCGCCCCCACCTGCATATTCATTTGTGAATCATGCAAAGGGGGCGTTTTTATGTGCGGAATTGCGGGGCAGGTCGGGCGCGACCCCCGGACCATCCAGCGGCGGTACGCGGCCTACTGCGCCATGCAGCAAACGCTGGCGCGGCGCGGGCCGGACCAGCGCGGTATGTACATCTGTGGCGCGGCGGCGCTCATCCACGCGCGGCTGGCGGTTGTGGATCTCGAAAACGGCCTGCAGCCCATGCAGCTGGACTGGCAGGGTGAAACCTACGTGCTGGTTTATAACGGCGAGCTCTACAACACGCCCGAACTGCGCGCCGCACTGGCCGCCCGCGGGCACAGCTTCAACGGGCACTCCGACACCGAGGTACTGCTCCACGCTTTTGCCGAGTGGGGCGCAAACTGCGTGCCCAGGTGCAACGGTATTTTTGCGTTTGCGGTCTGGCAGCAGAACGCAGGTACGCTGTTTTTGGCGCGGGACCGCTGCGGCGTCAAGCCGCTGTTCTACACGCAGGCGGAGGACTCGCTGATATTTGGCAGTGAGCTGAAGACCCTGCTGGCGCACCCGGCTGTGCCGCCCCGCATCGATGCCAACGGCCTGGCCGAGGTGCTGCTGCTTGGCCCCGGGCGCACGCCGGGCTGCGGCGTATTTCAAAATGTGCGGGAGCTGCTGCCCGGCCAGTACGCTGTCTATGAGACCCAAACCGCCCGCCTGACCCTGCACACCTACTGGCGTCTCGAGGACCACGACCACCCCGACGACTTCGCCGCCACGGCCCGCAGGGTGCGCGATCTCGTCACCGATGCTATCGAGCGGCAGCTCGTGTCCGACGTGCCCGTGGCAACGTTTTTGTCCGGCGGGCTGGATTCCAGCCTGATTTCGGCCATCGCCGATGCGCATTTTACGGCGCAGGGCAGCCAGCTGCAAACGTTCTCGGTGGGCTACCGGGACAACAAAAAGTACTTCCACGCGACAAAATTTCAGCCCGGCGCGGATGCACCCTACATCCGCAAAATGAACGACTTTCTCCATGCCAGGCACCACTGGGTCACGCTGGACACGCCGGAGCTTGTGCCCGCGCTGTACGCCGCAGTGGACGCCCGCGACCTGCCCGGCATGGCGGACGTGGATGCGTCGCTGCTCGTGTTCTGTCGGCATATCAAGCCCCACGCCACGGTGGCGCTGTCGGGGGAGTGCGCGGACGAAATTTTCGGCGGCTACCCGTGGTACCGCGACCCCACGGTGCGCGAGCGGTACGGCTTCCCATGGGCGCAGTCCACGGCCTACCGCGCGTCGTTCATCAAGCCCGGTGTGCTGGGCGGCATCGACCCGGCAGCGTTCGTTGATGAACGCTATCGCGCCACGCTGGCGCAGACCTCCGTCCGCCCCGGCCTGCCCGCCGCAGAACAACGGATGCGCCAGATGATGAACCTGAATTTCAAATGGTTCATGCAGACGCTGCTGGACCGCAAGGACCGCATGAGCATGTACAGCGGCCTCGAGGTCCGCGTGCCGTTCTGCGATTACCGCATTGCGGAGTATCTCTACTCGGTCCCATGGGAGTTCAAGGACTATCACGGGCAGGAAAAGGGCCTCCTGCGCGAGGCCATGCGCGGCGTGCTGCCCGACGAGGTTCTGTGGCGGCGCAAAAGCCCGTACCCCAAAACGTGGAACCCCAGCTACCTGGCTGCCGTCTCGGCGGAGCTGCGCACCGTCCTGAACGACCCCGCCGCGCCGCTTCTGCGCATCATTCGGGCGGACGCACTGGAAACGCTGCTGGCCTCCGGCGCGGATAACCCCATCCCGTGGTACGGTCAGCTGATGACCACGCCCCAGACTATCGCGTGGTTTTTGCAGCTGAACTATTGGCTGGCAAAGTATAAGGTGGAGCTGGTGTGAATTTGCGGCGGGGTAGGGGCACCCCGCCCTACGTGTATCGCGGAGACGTAGGGCAGCATGCCCTCATGCCGCCGTGCCCGTTCCCGCCACCGCAAGCCTCCCGCCACCACCGTAGGGGCGGATTCCCTATCCGCCCGCAAACCTAACGCAGCCGCACACGGCCCGGGCACATATACAAGGCGCCCCTGCGTCACACAAACGCAAAAATAATTTATTTTCCCTCCCCATCTGTTCAAACCCGCCAAAACGTGCTATAATAACCCAATAGGACTATAAATAGAGAAGGGAGTCTCCTCATGCAGCAGGAAACTGTCATCGTTCTGGATTTCGGCGGCCAGTATAATCAGCTGATCGCCCGCCGCGTCCGCGAATGCAACGTATATTGCGAGATTTATTCGTACCGCACCGACCTTGCCAAAATCAAGGCCAAAAACCCCAAGGGCATCATCTTCACCGGCGGCCCCAACAGCGCCTACCTGCCGGATTCGCCCACGATCGACCCCGAAATTTATAACTGGGGCGTGCCCATCCTCGGCATCTGCTACGGCAGCCAGCTGATGATGCACATGCTGGGCGGCAAGGTCTGCAAGGCACCCGAGCGCGAGTACGGCAAGACGCTGGTCGACTTGGACACCGCCAGCCCGCTGTTTGACACGCTGCCCGCGCAGAATGTCTGCTGGATGAGCCATAACGACTACATCGAGCAGGCCGCCCCCGGCTTTGAGATCGTGGCCCACACGCCCAACTGTCCGGTGGCTGCCGTGCAGGATAAGGCGCGCGGCCTCTACGCTGTGCAGTTCCACCCCGAGGTCCTGCACACCGAGAACGGCACGAAAATTCTGCATAACTTCGTCTATAATGTCTGCCGCTGCGCCGGTGACTGGAAGATGGACTCCTTCGTGGAAAACTCCGTCAAGGCCCTGCGCGAAAAGATCGGCGACGGCAAGGTACTCTGCGCACTGTCCGGCGGCGTGGATTCCAGCGTCTGCGCGGCCATGCTGGCCAAGGCCATCGGCAAGCAGCTGACCTGCGTGTTCGTGGACCACGGTCTGCTGCGCAAGAATGAGCGTGAGCAGGTCTGCGAGGTCTTTGGCGAGGGCGGCCAGTTCGACATCAACTTTGTCTGCGTCGATGCCCGTGACCGCTTCTACAAGAAGCTGGCCGGTCAGGACGCCCCCGAGCGCAAGCGCAAGATCATCGGCGAGGAGTTCATCCGCGTCTTTGAGGATGAGGCAAAAAAGATCGGGGCTGTGGACTTTTTGGCGCAGGGCACGATTTACCCCGACGTGGTCGAGTCCGGCCTCGGCGGCGAATCTGCCACGATCAAGAGCCACCACAACGTCGGCGGTCTGCCCGACTATGTTGACTTTAAGGAAATCGTCGAGCCGCTGCGCGACCTGTTCAAGGATGAAGTGCGCCAGGCGGGGCTGGAGCTTGGCCTGCCGTATGAGATGGTGTGGCGGCAGCCCTTCCCCGGTCCTGGTCTTGCGGTGCGGTGTATCGGCGCGGTTACAAAGGAGCGTCTCGCGATTCTGCGGGAGGCGGACGCCATTTTCCGGGAGGAAATTGTAAAAGCCGGTTTGGAACGGGATGTCAACCAGTATTTTGCGGTGATCACCGACATGCGTTCGGTCGGCGTGATGGGCGATTCGCGTACCTATGACTATACCGTGGCGCTGCGGGCGGTCTTGCGTCCGGTGGCCATGCGGTCAGAGAGGAACAGGATGCAGCCGGTGACCAGCAGGGCGAAACTGACGAACACGGGGCTGCTGCCCAGGTCCTCTACATACTTCTTCACAGGCAGGATGAGGAACAGGGGCAGGGTGCCCACGATGCCCCGGAAGAACTCCAGAATCATGCCCAGCACGTCCTGGAAATAGTAGATGCACACCGCCAGCAATGTGGCGAAGTGGAGCAGGATGTTGAACAGCTGGTCGGGCTCCTCCATGCCGAAGAAGTGCTGGAGCAGGGTCAGGTGGCCCGAACTGGAGATGGGCAGGAATTCAGCCACCCCCTGGACCAAGCCGAGAATGGCGGACATGAGATAGGTCACGATAAGTACCTCCTTACAGATGATAAATGACATAAAATCTCTTTTACTATATTAGCACAACTGTTCTGAAAATTCCAGACCTTTTCTGATACGACCTTTTGGAAAAACAACCGAAAAAGCATAGCAGGCTATTGACACAAAAATAATAGCATGCTATTATAAATACCATGATGCAGGTGTCCGTCCTGCTGACGATACAGGGGGCGGAGGGCAAGCGCTGCTCCATGAAGGAGCTGGAGCGCTTTTTCGGCGTGGCCCAGTCCACGGTGGCGGGGGTCGTCTCTCGGCTGGAGCAGAAGGGCCTGGTGACCGCCACAGGTGCCCCGGAGGACAGGCGTGTAAAGTTGGTCTGCATTACAGGATCTGGAGAGAAATGCTGCGGCCAGGCGGCCTGTCACATGGACCAGGCAGAGGAGAGGCTGCTGCGGGGCTTCTCCCCGGAGGAGCGGGCGCAGCTTAAGAGCCTGCTGGTCCGGGTGGCCGATAACCTGAATTGAAACCGTCCCTCCTGGCGGAGGGATGTTTCTTACGCAAATCAATAGCTTGCTATCAAAGAGGAGGACAACATGAACAAGGATCAAGGGATGGATGTGTTTGAAAAGGCCCC
>OGIE01002407.1_pt1 | contig 22954 bp, 23 predicted proteins | sample 1571581 | NCBI WGS metagenome assembly OGIE01 (sample SAMEA2582021, study PRJEB24529) | metagenome | biome: Human gut stool | place: China | collected 2011
AGAAATATCAAAATAAAAACTCCAAATCCCTGTATTCAAGAATTTGGAGTTTCATTATTAAAAATTCATTTGTTCCATTTACATTACAGGAGCGTCAGGAACTATCCTTTATAAAAGATATTATTATCAGACCAAATAAACGAGCACAAAGAACAATTAGTATCAATAAGTTAACTATATTTGCTGTCTGATAAAAATTACGCGACACAGATATGAAACAATTTTTTAAAATGATGTTTGCCTCAGCCTTAGGAGTTTTCGTTGCTGTTGGCCTGATTTCCATTGTATTTGTATTTACTCTGATTGGTATTGCCACCAGTATGAGCAGTACACCTGAGTATACTCCCAAAAGTAATACCGTTTATAAATTAACGCTTGACGGCAACTTATCTGATAATATCCAGGAAAACCCTATCGCTATGCTGATGGGTGAGACAGATAAAACTCTTTCTTTAAAAGATATATTATCTACAATCCAAACAGCTAAAGAGAACAAAAATATCAAAGGTATATATATAGAAGCAAAATCGTTGAGCACAGGTTCAGCCAGCCTTGAAGCCATTCGCAGAGCTTTAATCGATTTTAAAGATAGCGGTAAGTTCATTGTCGCTTATTCCGACAATTACACACAGGGTTGTTATTACCTTTGTTCTATCGCCGATAAAGTATTCCTGAATCCTCAGGGTACTTTGGGATTGGTCGGAATGGCATCACAAACAATGTTTTACAAAGAACTGCTCAAAAAAGTAGGTGTAGATATGATGATCTTCAAAGTCGGCACTTATAAAGGAGCTGTAGAACCTTTTATGCTTGACAAACTGAGTGATGCCAATCGCGAACAAATCCAGTCATACATGGGCAGTATCTGGGAAAATGTAACAAACGGCATTGCCGAAGCCAGAAATATCCCGGTAACCGATATTGATAATTTTGCGAACCAGGGTTATGCATTCGCTGCTGCAGAAAAGACAGTAGAATGCGGATTAGTAGACGAATTAAAATATCGTACCGAAACAGAAGAGTTTGTTAAAGAACTGGCAGGCCAAAGCGACAAACGCCTGCAAACGGCAGATATATCCAAAATCAAAAGTATTAAAACGATCGATCGCGAAAAACCTAACCGTATTGCAATTTTATATGCAGAAGGAGAAATCAAACCGGAACTGCCTTCTTCGCCTTACGATACAGAACAAGCTATCACAGAAAAGGTAGCCAACGAACTGATCAAACTAAAAAATGATGAGAACGTCAAAGCGGTTGTTTTCCGCGTCAACTCTCCGGGTGGTAGTGCTTTTGTATCCGAACAAATCTGGCACCAGGTGGTAGAACTGAAAAAGGTAAAACCGATCGTTGTTTCCATGGGTGACGTTGCCGCATCCGGAGGATATTATATTTCATGTGCTGCCAGCAAAATAATAGCTGAGCCTAATACGCTAACCGGATCGATCGGTATCTTCGGTATCTTCCCGAATGTAACGGGTTTATTCAATAAATTATCTCTTACAACGGACATTGTAAAAACCAATACTTATGCCGACCTGGGAGATATGAGTCGTCCGATGCGAGAAGATGAGAAAGTGCTGATCCAGTCGTTCGTTGAAAGAGGATACGATACATTCCTTACCCGTTGTGCCAACGGTCGTGATATGAACAAAGAAGCAATCAACGAAATCGGACAAGGACGCGTCTGGACAGGCGAACAGGCCAAAGAGCGCGGATTAGTCGATGATTTGGGAGGTATTGACAAAGCGATCGAAACAGCCGCTACATTAGCCAACCTCAGCGATTACAGCCTGACCTACGTTTCCGGCTCGAAAGATTTCTGGAAAGAATTTATCGAGAAACAGCTGGGAGAAGTAAAAGTATCCATCGTAAAAAATGTGCTGGGTAACGAATATGAGTATTTCAAAACTCTGAATAATATAAAATCGACAACAGGAATCCAGGCAAGACTTCCTTACGATGTTAAACCTTTATAATCCGAGATGCCGACAGAAAACGACATAAAAATACATCCTCTGCTTTCTCCCCTCTCCTTCTTATACGGACTGGGGGTAAGATTCCGTAACCAGCTTTTCGATTGGAAATGCTTAAAATCGGAATCATACCCGATACCTGTTATCTGTATAGGAAACCTGGCAGTGGGAGGAACAGGAAAAACACCTCATACCGAATACATTATCCGGCTATTGAAAGATGACTACAGGATAGCTGTACTCAGCCGGGGATATAAGCGAAAAACTACGGGATTCATTTTAGCAAACGAACAAAGCACCAGTCTTGAGATCGGAGACGAGCCATATCAGATGAAACATAAATTTTCAGATATTCTCGTAGCAGTAGATGCCGACCGTCGTGGAGGTATCGATAAGTTGCTGGCGCTTCCCAAAGAATTACGACCAGAAGTGATCCTACTTGACGATGCCTTTCAGCATCGTTATGTCGCCCCTTCCTTTGCGATCGTACTGACCGACTATCACCGTTTGTTCTACAACGACAAACTGTTGCCGACAGGCAGGCTACGTGAACCGGCCAGCGGAATACGCCGTGCAGATATGGTGATTGTCACAAAATGCGAAGAAGATATGAAGCCCATTGAATACCGTATTATAGAAGAGAACATGAAACTGCTGGCACACCAGTCGATTCATTTCACTCATATAGCATACGCTGATATTAAACCGGTATTCGACAGTCATGCAAAGCCTCTTTCCCGGAATGATATCCGTAAAGAAGACGAACTATTGATTCTATCGGGTATCGCATCTCCTGACGGATTTATCAGAGAAGCCAGGAAACTATCGGAAAAAGTAACCCCACTGATCTTTTCCGATCATCATACTTTCGAAAAATCCGATATCCGCCGTATGAAAAATGTATTCGACAAAATGAGTTCAACCGGCCGATATATCCTGGCTACAGAAAAAGATGCTGCGCGGTTAATAGACAATCCATATATTCCTGAAGAATGGAAAACATGTATGTATTATCTGCCGATCACGATAGAATTCTGTCTGGACAAAAAATTCGATGATGAAATCAAAAAACATATATCAACATTCCATAAAGATAAATTGTTACGATAAATAAAAGATGAACAAAAGAACAGAAATAGGAACATTAGGCGAGTTTGGTTTAATCCGCCACCTTACAGAGAAAATAGAGTTAAAAAACGAAAGTACGGTAAAAGGCGTAGGTGATGATGCCGCAGTACTCAATTACAAAGAAAAACAAGTATTGGTAACAACCGACCTCCTGCTTGAAGGGATTCATTTCGACCTGACTTATGTCCCCTTAAAACATCTGGGATATAAATCGGCTGTTGTCAACTTTTCCGATATTTATGCAATGAACGGAAAACCGAAACAAATGACTGTTTCACTCGGTATATCCAAACGTTTCTCGGTAGAAGACGTGGATGAATTTTATTCAGGACTTCAACTGGCATGTGATATTTATGGAGTTGACATTGTCGGGGGAGACACTTCTGCTTCATTGACAGGCCTGTGTATCAGTATTACCTGTATTGGTGAAGGCGAGAAAGATAAAATCGTCACTCGCAGCGGAGCCAAAGACACTGACCTGGTCTGCGTATCCGGCGATCTGGGAGCTGCATATATGGGTTTACAGCTTCTTGAAAGAGAAAAGAGAGTGTTTAAAGGAGAAAAAGAATTTACTCCTGATTTCACTGGTAAAGAATACTTATTGGAACGTCAGTTAAAACCGGAAGCCCGTAAAGATATTATCGAATCACTCGACAAAGCCGGTATTGTTCCTACTTCCATGATGGACGTTTCCGACGGACTTTCGTCTGAATTACTCCATATTTCAAAAGAAAGTAATGTAGGTTGCCGTATATACGAAGACCGTATTCCTATAGATTATCAAACAGCTGCTATGGCAGAGCAGTTCAACATGAATTTAGTGACTGCAGCTTTGAATGGTGGTGAGGATTATGAACTTTTGTTCACCGTTCCTCTTACCGACCATGACAAAGTTTCTGAAATGAAAGGAGTTAAAGTCATAGGCCATATTACTCGTCCCGAACTGGGCAACTATCTGGTAGGCCGTGACGGTGGAGAAGTTGAACTAAAAGCCCAGGGATGGAATTCACTTAATGAATAATTTTTGGCATTTTTCTTCACAAACTCTTGCATATTAAAAAAAAGTCCGTATCTTTGCACCCGTTAAACAAAACAATGGTGCCATAGCTCAGTTGGTAGAGCAAAGGACTGAAAATCCTTGTGTCCCCGGTTCGATTCCTGGTGGCACCACTTTTAGAGAAAGCAAAAAGAAGTAAACTCCTGATATTCATTGAATATCAGGAGTTTTTGTTTTTACCCACGAAGCAAAAAACAGCAAATTTCGACCTGCCTTGGTGGAGCAAAAGGTGGAGCAAATTAAAGAGATATTTATATCCACCTTTTGACCTTAATTGGCGCTGATTGTCAGCCTGTTGCGTAGCGACAACCTCGTCGCATTTCCATAATTTTGTATCACTTAAAATAAGTAGAAAAATGATGGAAAGAAATTCATTTAATGTTTTGTTTTTCTTAAAGAAAACAAAACTATTGAAGAACGGTGAAGCCTCTGTATGTATGAGAATTACGGTTAATAATATTCGTTCTGAAACGAATATTCGTAAGAGCATTAGCCCTGCTTTGTGGAATCAGGCGAAAGAATATTCCCGTGGCAAAGACCGTAAATCAAACGACCTAAACAAGTTTATTGAAGAAGCCCGAATCAAAATGTATAATATCCATGCTGATTTGAAACAAGAAGGTTTGCCAATCTCGGCTACTATCCTTCGTGATAAGTTCTTTAGCTTGGAAAAGAAAGAAGAACCCAAAACGCTTATAGATACTTTTCAGGAGCATAACGACCAATGCAGACAATTAATAGGTAAAGACTTCGCTTTGATTACTGTACGCCGTTATGAAAGCTGTAAACGCTATTTATCTGAACTTATTAAAATCAAATACAGCAAAGACGATTTACCGCTTAAAGATATAAACGGAGAATTTATTCGGGCTTTTGACTTCTATCTGAAAACAGAAAAGGAATGTGCTCAAAATACGGTTATTCGCTATATGAAATGCCTAAAGAAGATTACAAATTTATCTCTTGCCAATGAATGGATAAGCAAAGACCCTTTTATGGGGATCAAGTTTCATGAAAAAGAAGTGAACAGGGAGTTTCTTACGTGGGATGAGTTGCAAACTGTTATCAACAAAAAGTTTCAATTACCTCGCATAGACTTGGTTCGGGATATTTTCATATTCTGCGCCTTTACTGGTCTATCATTCATAGATGTTAAGCAACTTACATCAGAACATATAGTAAAAGACCGAGAGGGAAACTATTGGATTCGAAAGGCTCGGCAAAAGACAAAGAATATGTGTAATATCCCACTGTTGGATGTTCCTTTGGTTATTATTGAGAAATACAAAGGTTACCCTCTTTGTGAAAAACGGAATGTTTTACTACCTGTTCCATGCAATCAAAAGATGAATAGTTATTTGAAAGAAATCGCTGATTTATGTGGGATTAAGAAGAATCTTAGCACACATACAGCAAGACACTCCTATGCAACTTCGGTTTGCTTGGCTAATGGTGTCAGCATCGAAAATGTCGCTAAAATGTTAGGCCATTCAAATATTAGTATGACGAAACGATATGCAAGAGTGTTAGACCAAAGTATTCTGAACGATATGCAGAAAGTTGAGGGTTTATTGACTATATCTAAATAAATAATTATGCTATTTGTTTTAAAAGGTGCTTTTCTTTAATGGAATAGCGCCTTTTTGTACTTTTGTACAAGTAAAATAAAGTCATCGATATGAGTAACTTATTCAATATATTTTCAACGAGAGAAATTGCTTTAGCAATATGGTTTCTTATCTTCTTAATTTTTGTTTCCAGAACGAAGGATGTCAGACATTCCATAATTGGAGTAATCAAAGCATTTTTTGACAAAAGACTTATTCTATCATTCAGTACTCTGCTACTGTATATAGTACTTACAATTTTTCTTTTATCACTAATAGGATTCTGGGATATATCCTTGTTGAAGGATACTTTTTTTTGGTTTTTATTCTCAGGAATTGTCTTATTCATGAATATTAATAAAGTTGAAAATGTAAATTACTTTTCAAAGCTTATTAAAGATAATCTTAAAATCATTGCTATTTGGGAATTTCTATTCAATTTTTATACGCTTAGTTTAGTTTGGGAATTAATACTTATTCCTGCTGTGTTTCTATTTACTGTTATAGAGACTTTTGCAGAATACTCCTCAAAACAAGAAGAAAATCACAAAAAGGTGGTTTCCTTATGTAAAAATATCCTAATGTTAATAGGTTTAGTTATGACTGGTTATGTTATATATAGAACAATTACAGAATACGAACTCCTATTCTCCGTTTCAAATATTAAATATTTCTTATTCCCAATTTTATTATCAATATTAACGTTACCATATTTTTATACTTTAGCCTTATATATGAATTATGAAAGTTTTATTACTGCAGTAAAGCATGTTCACAGGAATGAAGAACCTAGAATTATAAAGCGTATGATTAGATCTACTTTTAAATATGCAAATATTAATCTCAACACATTAAAGCGTATTTGGAAATATCAAGTACATTTTGATTCATCAAAAGATAATCCTGATGAATATATAAAAAAAGTAGCCAAGAAACCAAAATATATTATATCTGATAAGGCAAAATTGACGCAATTTAATGATATTCAAATGGTAATTAAAAATCTTTCCAATATTGGTATTGGGGAATTAGATGAATGGCACAAATCATATGCAGGTGATGATTGCTATTTATCAATGACTAACTATTACCGATTCGGCATAGATGACATAACTAAAATCCCTAATATGCTTGCTTTTTATCTGACAGGAGATGAAACATATATCAAACAATTGGAAATAGTTCTTGATATTGGGTATGAACAAGATAAATGTCAGGCAATCGAAAAATTCATAGAAATATTGAGACTAGCTTCCAATGGCTTAGATATACCAATTCCAGATAGTCTAACTAATTCACTAATTGAGAATAGAGAATATAATCTACAAAATGATATTTATAGCATATCATTGAATTATGAAAAGTTTGAAAGAATTGAAAAATACGTGATAAGTATAACAACTAAAATGAACTAATTTAAATGTTTAGGTATGCCAACTAAAATAAGATTACAAAGACATGGTCGAAAAAAATATCCGTTTTACCATATTGTGATTGCAGATAGTAAGTCTCCACGAGATGGGAAATTTATAGAAAAGATAGGTTCATACAATCCAAACACAAATCCTGCTACTGTGGAACTAAAGTTTGACAGAGCACTGTATTGGATTCAAGTGGGAGCACAACCAACTGACACAGTTCGTAACATACTATCTCAAAAAGGAGTGCTAATGAAAAAACACTTGTTGGATGGTGTTAAGAAAGGTGCTTTTGATATAGCAACATCTGAATCTAAATATCAAGTTTGGTTAGAGGAAAAGCGAGATTTAGCTCAAACTCCTAAAACTGAAGGACCTGAAGAGATTGAAGTAAGATTGGAAGTATTAGAGGATATGTCAAAAGAACAAAGGCCACCAGAAACGCGTAGGCAACATTATGTACCACGAACTTACATGAAACATTTTGCAAATAATCGAAATGATAATTATTTTATTAATGCCTTGCCGGTATCAGAGTGTAAAGAAGACAAAATTATTGAGATGAATACTATAAACGTGTGTCTTGAAAAAAACCTTTATACACTTCCTGGTGAAACAACAGAGCAGAGGATGGCTCTGGAAAAGTTTTATTCAGATGAAATAGAATCTGATTATGACAAAATCTATGATATACTGATAGATCCTAGTAAAATAGTTCTTACAGAAGAAGAAAGAAAATCGATAATTTGGACAGTAGTTACAATGTTGTTCAGAACCACAAAAGCTAAGAATATGCATAATAATTTGATTAGAAGAGTTTTTGAACAAGCATTTTCATTATGTGAACAAGCTGGCACAGACTATTTTAATTTTGAAGGACACAAAATTTCAATTGCAGGAAAAAGTGTAGATGATTTATATAAAGAATATATACAAAAAAGTAAAGCTGCACAAGTCTTAATTCAGTTAGAACTTGCAATGAAGCTTGCTAAGCTAAGAATAGATAGAGATACAATACAGGTTATTAAATTAGGTGAGGAAAATTCTGAACTAATAACTAGCGATAATCCAGTTTCTTTCTATAAACTTGGAGGAGGACATACTGCTCCATTTGATTCGCAAAATATTTTATCACTTCCGCTCGATAATAAACACATGCTACGTTTAATGCCATTTGCCAGCTCACAAACTCGTAATATGATTACACGAACAACTGTTACGGATCAGATGTGTTATAGCCAAAAAATTGTGTCTAACAATGAGCAATTTCAAAATTCTGAAAGGTTCCTGTTAGGAGCAAAATCTGCACTAAAAGGTTATCTGTCAACTAAAGAAGAGACAGAAAGATCTTTATAGGAAAATAAAATAGTATACCTTGATTTGCATCAAGATATACTAGCATTCTGCTGATTAAAGGACCAGAAGTGAACTTTCTAACATTTTTAATATGTCAGATTCCTTATACAAGACTTTCCCTTTAATCTGAATAAAAGGAATTTTTCCTGTATCCCGCCAGTCCTGTAAAGTACGAGACGATACATGAAGCATTTTACAAACATCACGGTTTGAAAGAAACTTTTCCCCATTCAGGTGCGGAGTACGATTTTTAAGAGCCTGACGGATTGTATCTAACAACTCATCTAAATCCGTAAAGAAAGAAGCTATATTCGTTGATTTTCTATCTAATATTTCCATCGTAGAATCTTTTAGTTCCGTATATAGTCACCTAATGCGGAAAGGGTTAATATATCCAGTTTCTTATCATAGCTGATAGCTGCACGTTTAAGATTGTAGTTGATAAAGAACCCGTCTTCATCTTCCTGAATCTCATAAGTGGCAGGGTTTGCCTGTTTGCTCGTTTCATTGATATGGATAACGCTAAGCAAATAGCTATTGACGTTCCTGTAAATAGTCACTGTCGGATTTAGGTTTATGCTCTCCCAATTGCCGACCAACACACTTAAATCGAACAATCTTCCATCCGTATATTTTTCTTCTTTCATCGGGATTCCTTTTTAGAATTGTTTATTAACTGTTCCACATCCGATACACGGTAATAACATTTCCGTCCAATCTGTGAGAATGGCAGCATACCGTTATCTCTGTACGACTGTAATGTTCTGGGCGATATTTGCAGGAGTGCGCAAACATCTTCGTTGCCTAACCACTGTTTTTTGTCCTGATTATCCCCGCAAAGGTCTTTAATCTGATTGGAGAAATACTTAAAACGCTCTTTCATCTGCTCGAACGTTTTGCTTTCAATTGCTATTATATCCATAATAAAATACGTTTACTGATTAATAAATTATCTTCATTGCAATGATTTTCAGGCAAAGAAAAGCAAAATACAGGCTCGTTTTAAGAAATGTGATGCGAAGACAGGAAATGGCTGCGACTGGCGTAATTCACCCAATCCCAGCACATGTTTTTTTCTTTTTTAATTGATATACATTTCATTCATGCAGGGAATAGATAAGACAACACTTTTTAGAAATTTACTCTTTTTGTAAAACAAAAAGGAAGAAATTTCTAAAAACCGCTTGCGGCTCGGTGTTGGCGTTTTATTACCGGAATGTACCTTTGTAAATCAAATAAATAAAGAACTATATTAATTTTGAAAATAATATCTAAGATTCTCTACCGGTATGGCATAGTTTGAACTGTCAATAGATTGAAATCCTAACTTTCGAGCGAATGAACTACTTTTTTCATTGGTAGATTCTATTCCGATATACCTGTATCCATATTTTAAGGCTATTTCAGTTAAGAACCGAACGAAGTGAGAACCATGCCCGATACGTTCTTTTTTGAAACTGATTCGGGCTATAATCAGGCAATCAGGTGGAAATAGGCTTTCTATTCTCCTAATACGCAAATAGAGGTCTATCCGGCTATTTCTTCGGGTGGTTACGATATTGTCGGGAGTAAGATATACTAGTGAATAGCGATATCTGAACCGCTTCGTCAGGTATATATCTATTGCTTCTCTGATTTCTTCATATTCGTTCATAATGTTGCATTTATAGTTTATCTTCTAAATCCACGTTTCGGTTTCTTCTTTATCTTAGGTCGCTTTATCGGCTGTTCATCATTGCTATTTGGTTCGGGAGTTAGAATACCTAATCCAGACGATAGCCCTAAATCATTTCCCTGACTTGCTGCCTGCTCTTTTATTCTTTCACCGGAAACTATATTTTGTTGGTTATCTTTGGGTTGGTTAATTATTTTCTCCTGTATTATCAGTTGGTTGGAGATACTGCCATTCTTCATTGTATTGTAATACTCGAAAGATTCGGATAGAGGGCGGTGGTAGCTGAACAGCTTGTCAAATCCCTGTTCCGTCTGTTTGAATAGGTTTGTCCTATCGAACCCGCCTTTGATTGCTCCTTTTTTGGTATTCTTATGGTTGGTAAGTGGGGATAATTTCGTTTTGTTAGACTGGTCTTTCCTGCTTACAATCAAATGACAATGCATATTTAATTCGTTACTTGACCTATCCCTATCGAAATGTATCTTGCTGTAAAACTTTATATCCTCTGCTGATAATCCTTTATTGAAATTCCTGGCATATTCGGGAACAAACACTTCACGGATATATCGTTTCATAGCTTCGGCTTGTTCCTGTTCGGTGCTACCCATTGCTTTGAGTTCTTTCTCGGACGGGCTTACATGGATAGCGTAAAACTTGGCATCCGTTTTTAATAGCTGACCGATATTGCTGTCTATATCTTTAATGACTTGGGATTTATAGATATTATCATCTGTCAGGTTGAAAAACCCTTCCGTATAAATTCCCTGTTCCATGCGTTCCAAATCTTCATGTTCGCAGTAATCGGCTAATCTCCGGCTACTGCCTGCGTTATTGTATGTGCCTTTGGAGGGTGGCGGGAAATCTATATTCATTACTCATCTATCAGGTTGATTATTTCGGCTTTCAGGTTCTCTTTTCTCTTTCCGTCCATTACTCCACAGGTTGCCAAATCCGAATACAGACTAATCAACTTCAATAGCTTTGCATTATCCTTTTTCTGTACCTGTTGTAATGAACCTATATGCTTTCCCTGATTATTAATAACATCAGCATGTTTTTGGAACTGGTCGCTGATTTTATGTAACACACTATGATATTTTTCCTGATTCTGTTCCAACTGTGAAAGGACAAGAGTTTCCAATGCTTTGGCGGTGCTATCGAAACGGGTTGCTATTGTGTGGCTCGTTCGTATCATCGGGTTGAGTTGGTCTTCCTCGTATTTTCGGATAAACCGGATTATATCATCCTGTCGTTTATTGATTTTGGTAAGTTCCGATTTTACCGATTCGGGAGCATCGGCAGGATTGATATGTGCTTTCTCCAGATACAGAAAAGCCAACTTTACAACTTCACTCTTTTTCAGCGAATAGCGTTTGCAGATTTTCTCTACCAAAGTATTGGTCTCTCTATCTATGGCAATGGTCGTAAATACGATATTTCGATTCTGTTTTGTCATAGTTATAACTATTTTATAGCTATTTGTATATTTAACTTGCTTATAATGAATTGTATATCAATTCGAGTTATAGCCAGAGTTATAACTGTGCTTTAATCTAAAGCACTAAAGCCGAAGGCTTTGCCCCGCAGGGCAAGAGGGAAGAACAGGACTTGTCCAGTTCCCTCTTGCTTAATTTCATGAAACGAACAGAGCCGATAGGCGAAGTCGTTTTTGTGAAATGCGGAGCTATTAACAGGAGGCATAAACTAAAAGCAAGCCTCCGTAATTTACACTATTCTGCTTAAACCATACAAAACAGAATCATTTTTGATTTTCATCGCTTTTGTCCTTGTCTTTGGGGCTTGGATGCTTCTTTTCGAAATCTTGATAGGTCTGAAAATCCATGTACGAACGCACAAACTCCCGGACATCGGAAGTACGATAATAGGTTTTATGACCTACCATAAAAAAGGTTAGTTTTTTACTACTCCGGTATCGTTGTAGAGTACGATACGATACTTTCAGGAGAAAGGCTAGATCCTGATTATCGAGTAGGGTTTCATCTTCACTAAATACTTCTTTTGTGTTAATCAGGGATTTCAAGTCTTGACCGATTTCACTTAGCTTCTTGGATAGCTTCTGCATCCATGTTTCAAAATCTTCGTTATTGATATACATTTTGCTTCATTTTTGAGATTATTAATTCGTTATCTCAATCGATTGATAAAGCAAAGGACGGCAGAACGAAGAAACGAAAAAAGAGGAGTAGATAACTACTCCCCTAAATGTTTTTCATAACTATATCTTTTTTAGGATGTTGCAAAATGGTTATTTCTCATCTTGTTATTTCTTAATCTCTTTATCCTTCCGGATTATGAGATTGCGCAAGAAATCAATTGCCTTCGTCCGGTTGAACGGCTTTCGTCTGAAAATCATTACTTCCTGGTCGTAGATACTACCAAAGCTGAAATTAAATATCTTCTCAAAAGCATTTGAAATTTGAATTAGGTCAGCGGGTTTTCCGTCCTTTCGGAAGACCTGTTTCGTAAGGAACAATGCAATAACGATTTCCGCGAAAGCAATAATTCCCAAGCCTTTTCGATTAGTGACAAAATAAAGGTCGGATTCAAATGGTGACGGATTGGGTTGGTTGAACTGTTGGGAATACCGGATTCTTAAATTCAGAAGTTCCAACTCACAGTTGATGAGTCCTAATGCTTTTTGTAGATAGGCCAATTTAAGCGCATTTTTCCCCCTGCTCGTATCGATGAAGCCTTCTAACGGATACCAACTCAATACGAGTAATATTCAGCATCCTAAATACTTCCGAGTTATTTTCGGAATAGCTGCCCGTTTTTAACTGTTCCATAAAGCATTCATAGGCATTCTGCATTTCTTTGTTTGTAGTTTGTGAAGTTTCAGACAATAGACTGAATAACTTCGTTTTAATTAACTCATTCATAAGCATAAAATTTAAATGTTAATATTAATAATCAGGCAGGAGCCTGTTTTATGCTGAATGATTATTTGTTTAGCTTTTACAATCCATTCATCTTTTTATTAATCTTCCAACAAATGAATGCAATAGTTGATAATCGGTTCTTTCGTAGATTTTCCGTCTCCCAATGTATATTGAATTGAAGGCTTCTTTATCAGGTTCACATTTTCTCCATATAGTTTAGACTTTAGAACTCTAATTGAATTAATTTTCTTTGGAATACTCTTGTAGTTCATTCCTGTTTCTGTCTTTCCTTTTTCCGCTATTTTATTCCTATTAGCATATCTCAATATGATGTTTAACAGATTGTATTTTAATGTTTTCTTGTGTAATATTTCTAGTAATAAGATAGAAACTTGGCTTACAGTTACTTCTATAAATACACTTGATTCTATATCTTCAATAGTTATAGTTGCAGGTATTATTTCATCAAAATCGTGGTATTTCTGAAATACAACATTTGCTTCGGATGGACTGATATAACAGGTTTTCTTTCCATTATGCCATAAAATCCATACCTCAACCATCTCCTTTATATGAGTTGGGTTAGAATCCCATTTCAAAACCCAGATAGTACAATTGTCAAAATGAAGTCCAGGTATAATAGATCCTTCAAAAGGTAATAAATTCGTAACAGATTCCATGTTTAAATTATATTTGGTTAGTTTTGCATTATTCCGCAAAGTAAATCTGAAATCCAACGAGGTACAATAGTGAATTATCACTGTTTTTCAGAGATGAATTTAAAAAGCATGGTTAATTTAGACAAGTATATATCATATTTAGAGCTACTTTCACAAGTGAATAATAGCTGTGTGTTTGTCGTTGAATATGATAATGTATTCAAGTATCACTATATGTCTCCTAATTTCAGTACATTCTTTGGCTATGATTCAAATATTATTGACTGTCATTTGATAGGAGAAGAATATATTAAATCTCGCATCCATCCGGATGACCTTCTTGAAATAACGATAATTCAAAAAAGGCTTATGGAGCTTTGGTATGATCAGGCGATTGAAAAACGTTTAGATTTTAAGCATATCTACGAGTTCAGAATTCTTAATTCTGATGAAAAATATGTGCGGGTGGTTTATCAAAGCCATGTAATTGAAATGGATGAAAAATACAATCCATATCTTATACTAGGAATTATTGACTTATCTCCCAATCAATCACCTGTTGAAAGTTTAAAATTTCGAGCAATAGATATAAAGAAGGGAGATATTGTTCCTTCTAACGTTGATATAAAGCCTAAGACGTCTTTATCCAAAAGGGAAATCGAGATTCTTAGAATGGTTTATGAAGGTATGCTAAGTAAAGAGATTTCAGATAAGCTTTCGATAAGTATTCATACAGTAAATGGACATAGACAGAGAATCCTTGAAAAACTAGGTGTAGATAATGTTGTTGAAGCTATTAATTATGCAAGGAAATTAAGGCTATTAGATTAATAATGTTTTTGTAGAATTGTAGAAATTGACAATGAAAGGTATAAAAGAATCTCATAAATTTCCAAATTATGACGATTTCTTGTATATTTGTAATAGGAAATGTGTAGTGAAGAATTTCGCCGCAAAGTAGTGCAAAAATTTGGTGGAGCAATAGCGGGAGATTACTTCTTTTTTGAAATATATCTATAAGAAATACAGCCACTTAAATCAAAATGACGATTTCTGGTGGCACCACTTATTAAAGAAGAAGAACGAAGAAAACTCCTGAATTTCAAGCAAATTCAGGAGTTTTCTTTTATATCAACAGGAAATACACACCGAATTCTTCGGTTTCAAGGTGTGTAATTCGGGAGTTTTTTTCAAAAGCTAAATTCCCTCCCGAATTCATCTCAAATCCACTATATTTCAAAATATTACTACCTAACTAATCTTTATAACTCAGGAACAAATCTTATAAAAAAACATCTATTATCACAGATAGTTATATTATTCGTCTTGTTCTTAATTAATTAAAAGTTATCATTGTTTCAGCTTGGCATAAAGTAGATAATTATTATCGTTCTCGGTGATACACTCTTTCCCTACACGACGCTCTTCCGATCTATTCTCCGGGATCGAGGCAGCTAGAGAAGTATCCCTCTTCTAATACAAAAGGGCTCTCAAACCGATCTCCACCAAAGAAATCATTTTCCAAAACATAGTACGCACCTTTGAGTGTTTGCTTATCCACAATATAGTAGGTTGGAATTTCACCGGCCAATCTCCGCTGGGGATTTCCGTTCTCATCTTCTGTCGACTGCCACCATTGACCGGTAGCCTCACCCACATAATAACCTGGCCAATCCTGATACATATGCGGTTTTAGTGCATCACCTTTAAAATTAGCTGTAAAACGGGGAATCAATTTTCCTTTCTCCAAATCCACTTCATAAAGTGAATCCAATTGAGCTTGTGGTATCCAGAAACTCAGATCCACATGCTCTTCGTTTTGGCAGGAAAAGATCGTCACACCCCGAAAATCGAAATTTAACCGTTCGGTAGGAAACTCATAAATCAAATTTCCATCCATATCCTGCATCCAGACGCACGAAGAGAAATTATTAGGCTGCGGCGAAGCTAATACCAATAGCGTATCCCCCCGCAATGCAAGCTTCCCTATTACCCTTTCATGCACCAAAGGAACAGAAAGACAGGGTTTTCCCTCAAAGTTATACGTTAGCAGCTTACTCCCGAAAAATGGAAGTATATAGATACGTTGACTGGCCTCATCGATCAACATATGGTATACTGATTGATATTCACCTGGTCCCTGTCCAATATCCCCGACATCCGCCAGATAGTTACCTTGTCTATCAAATAGCTTAAAAGGTGTATTTCCAGACATCCCTGTCACGATATAATTATCCGAGACACGTGCATAAGGAGCACCGGTCAGCGCCTCGTCTCGTCCATCAAGCTTAACGATCTGAAGTTCCTCTGTGAAATAACTCAGCGGAATCACTACCGTATCTTTTAATAGCGCAGGATCCAATTCGATCATCTCTTCTCCGTCAACCAATATACGAGTAGCTACAACCGGGGCATCTTCCAGATAATTTAATTGTACGGACTCGTTGTCGCAAGCGAACAAGAACGCTGACATTACAATCATCATCCATATTTGAAATTCGTTCTTCATAACCTTATTATATTAAAGTTTATTTTCACCAATACCGTTTGCAAGATACGAATTTTTAATAAACTACGACGTATTCGTAACACTTTTCGTATTTTCGTAATCAGTTTTCGCGAACCAAACAATCAGATATATATTTTGAAAGGAAATGAATAAAGTTTATTTTATATCTTTGCTAAAGAAATCAACCCACACAAAATCGTAGATGTACTGTATTTCATGAGTTTTTTTCTTTTAATTACCTTTTATATGAATGTCAGGATTGAAGAAAGTTGGCGATTACGCTTACAAGAAGAATTTGACAAACCATATTTTGAAAAATTGGTTACATTTGTCAGGAATGAATATAAACAGTCTCAGGTACTTCCTCCGGGACATCAGATATTTCATGTATTCGATGCCTGCCCTTTCGAAAAAGTGAAAGTGGTCATTTTAGGACAAGATCCTTATCCTAATCCCGGCCAGTATTACGGCGTTTGTTTTTCTGTTCCTGACGGGGTTGCAATCCCCGGTTCGTTAGTCAACATTTTTAAAGAAATACATGACAGTCTGGGTAAACCCATTCCTACTTCCGGTAATTTGGATCGGTGGGTAGCACAAGGCGTGTTTCCTATGAATTCAGTCCTTACAGTACGAGCTCACGAGACCGGTTCACATCGAAATATGGGATGGGAAACCTTTACAGATGCAGTCATAAAAAAGTTAAGTAATGAACGTAAAAATCTGGTTTTCATGTTATGGGGGAACTATGCAAAAGAGAAAAGATCTCTTATCGACGCAAATAAGCATCTCGTATTAACCACAGTGCATCCTTCTCCCCGTTCCGCAGATCATGGTTTCTTTGGCTGTAAACACTTCTGTAAAGCAAATGACTATTTACGGGATAAAGGAATAAAAGAAATCGATTGGTAAACTAAAACAAAGAAAGCTGACCATTGATAAGACTTTTCATCTCTCTATCTTTCACAATATCTCCCTCTCTTACATCACCAATCAGCATAGGGGAATTCTTATCATGTTTCCTGCTGTTAAATTCGGCAGTATTATAGTTTCCCTTAATGGCATAGCAATAAACGCAACCGTTAAGACAGCTTTCGTAAGTACCGATGTCGATACTCTCTATACAATTACATACACTTCGCTGGTTTTTATCTTTCCGGGCAGAAATAGGATAACCGCAAATATTCTCTATCAGCTTTTTATCGACACACATTCCACCAGGTATTCCCAGATGAGTAAGATCTACTTTATTTGTACAGGTATCGAACTCTATGGTAGAAAACTGATCCATAGTCTGCTTAAAGAATACAGCCATTTCCTCTATCTCTTCTTTCTTTAAAGGATGAATATCCAATTTACCGACTTCATTACGAATATGTTGATAATGATCGATAAATCCGAGCATACATCTATTCGTATGATCTTTGAGGGCATAAGCAATCTCTGCAAATGCTTCTTTATGAAAAGAAATATCATATTTTTTATTAGTCAATAGAGGATCATATCGCCAGATGACTTTCTCTTTTCCTATCTTATCTGAAAGCCGCTTAAAAATTTCAATCCGTTTCTGTACGGCAGGTATATGGTTTTCAATATCTTCCCCATAAGGATTCAGGGTAAACTGAAAATAATATTTATAATCCTTCAATCCATCTAACCGATCTATCAAAGGATCCGGATTTTTTGTCCAAAAGACAATACAATCAATAACAGTCGGACTTAAATCTATCCTACTGACCATTTGGGGATTATACGGATTAGGGACTAATACATATTTTTCTTTAATCCTATAAAAAAACCATTCCGAATAAAAGGCCGGAATGTCCGTCCGCCTACTTGCACTTATGATCATACACTCGCTCCATATCAAATAAATTAGTTATGTTTGCAAAGCTAAATAAACAACTGTAATATAAACTATCCGGTTCTGTTAATTTATTGGATTTATAATCATATCCTATGAAATCTACTGATATTACCCGCGAAGAATTGTGGGCACAGCAAAACTTATCTGCGATGGAGATCGACTATTCTATCTGGGAACGTGACAGGTCTATGCTTCATCAAATGTCAAAGGTCAGTCACACTTGCACATTTGTTGTCGATGTATATAAATGTAAATACACCTTTGCCTCTTCCAATTTTGCTGATTTATTAGGATACGACCGCCATAAAATAGCCACTCTGGAGAAACAAGGAGATTATCTGGAATCACGTATTCATCCCGATGACCGCCAACAACTGGCAGACCTCCAAGTTCGGCTGGGACAATTCATCTATAGCCTTCCCGTCGAAAAACGAAATGATTATTGCAATATATACAGCTTTCGTATCCGCGACACCCGGCAACAATATATACGTGTCAGCAGCAAACAACAGGTTCTGGAACAAAGTTCCAGCGGAAAAGCATGGCTCATACTGGGAAATATGGATATATCTCCCAACCAGAAAGAATCCGGACAGGTGGATTGTTCCGTTATCAATCTCAAAAACGGAGAAATATTCTCCCCTTCCCTGTTAACCCGTCCGCACACAGACCTTACTTCACGGGAAATAGAAATATTATACCTTATACAACAAGGTTTTTTGAGTAAAGAGATAGCCCATCGGCTTTGTATCAGTATCCATACCGTCAATATCCATCGGCAGAATCTTTTACGCAAATTAGGAGTACAAAATTCTATAGAAGCGATAAAAGCGGGAATAGAATCCGGCTTGCTTAGTTAGAACAGATCTACTGCTGCCTCAAAATAAACGGATATTTTACGGCATCCATTCTACAACCCCTGTTACCGGATGCTGTTTTCTCCATTCTTGAAAATCTGCATAATTCCTAATCCCATCCCGAATAACAGCTTGATAATACTCCACACCTATTATCTTTTCAGTTTCAGGCGTTTCATCTTTCAATTGCAAAATGGCCCACCTTGTTTCATCAGTCAGAAGTAACCCGATCCGCTCAGCTACTTTTTCAAAATAACCGTCATAACGGGAACCTTTCCGAATGTGGATCATATCGATCTGCCAAAGTTCATCATCGGGTTCCTGATACCAGGCATGCCACTCTACACATTCCTCAATAGTATGAAGCAGGTTTACACATTCTATTTTCCTGATAAACGGATTTTCTGCCAACTTAGCCATCGCCTGAAAACTACCGGGCAAACTCAATGAAGAAGAATAAATATGAAAATCAATATCCCGGTGTTTCATCAATAAACCGGTACGCAAGGACCCTACCAGATTAACTTCTGCTCCTATGCTCTCCCATGCCTGGATAATCCCACTGTTTTCTACGATTTTCCAGGCTTTTTGTTGGTTCAGCCGCGCTATGTCGAGAATATTCATCTTTCATTTTTTTTAATCAGCATGTAAAAGTAAAAAAAAGCCTTGATATATAGCTATAAATAACTATTTCATACCAGGAGATCCCGGACTAACTTTGCCCACCCTTTCGAATCTTTTTTAATGTAAAATGAGACAGTTATGATATTCAACAAAACAAAAGAACAGGAAAAACAATATCTACAACAGATACTGGAGATCATTAACGATACGATCAACAACACGGATAAGTCGGTTAAAGAACACATTGACACCCTACAGGAACATAAAGACTATCTATGGTCGAACAAAGATATCGACCCTCACGAAATCCGCTCCATGAGAGAAAGTATCCTGAATCATTTTGCCCTGGGCGAGAACGTGATCAATAAACGTAAACGATTGAGTAAGATACTGGACATCCCTTATTTCGGCCGGATAGATTTTTGCGAAAAGAAAGAAGGAAAGCTAACCACACCTATTTACATAGGAATACATACCTTTTACGATCCTCTAAGCCGTACCAACCTGATATACGACTGGAGGGCTCCGGTCTCAAGTATGTTTTACGACCATGAATTAGGAGAAGCATCTTACATCTCCCCGTCCGGTGAAGTTTACGGCGATATGTCACTCAAACGTCAATACCGTATCCGTAAAGGGCGGATGGAGTTCATGATTGAAAGTTCTTTGACCGTTCACGATGATATATTGCAGAAAGAACTCAGTGCCAACGCTGACGACAAAATGAAAAACATCGTCACCACCATCCAACGCGAACAAAACCGGATCATCCGAAATGAAGATGCCAACATACTTATCATACAAGGAGTAGCTGGTTCGGGTAAAACTTCCATCGCATTGCACCGTATCGCTTATTTACTCTACGCATTAAAAGGAAATATTTCATCAAAAGATATTCTTATTATTTCCCCCAACAAGGTTTTTGCCGACTATATCTCCAATGTTCTTCCCGAACTTGGCGAAGAGACCGTACCGGAAACCAGCATGGAACAAATCCTTTCCAGCATACTTTACAACAAATACAAATACCAAAACTTCTTCGAACAAGTATCGGAACTGCTGGAAAGACCGACTCCGGATTTTATTGAACGGATACAATACAAGTCTTCACCGGACTTCGTTCTACAACTGGACAAGTTCATCCTTCACATAGAAAACACTTATCTTCATGCTACAGATGTAAAGCTAAACAGGTACATCACCATCCCGGCTGAATTCATAAAAGAACAGTTCAGACGATTCAACCGTTACCCGATGCGCCAACGTTTTGAGACGATGACGGAATATATTCTGGGAATGATGGCCATTCAATATAACTTCAGTGTAACTACTGCAGAAAAAAACCTGTTGAAAAAAGAAATAAAAAAGATGTTTGCCGGAAACAACGATCTGCAAGTATATAAAGACTTCTTTGAATGGGCCGGAAAACCAAAGATGTTCAAGACACGCAAAAACCATACACTGGAATATACAGACCTTGCCCCGCTTGCCTATCTTCATCTGGCATTGGAAGGGTATCCTCCCCATTCTCCAGTTAAACATCTGCTGATAGATGAGATGCAAGATTATCCCCCCATACAATATAAAATAATCCAAAAACTTTACTCCTGCCGGAAAACAATCCTTGGTGATACATGCCAATCAGTCAATCCCTACGGATCATCGACAGCCGAAATGATTCGAAAAGTATTTGCGACAGGAGAAATTATGAAACTTTGTAAAAGTTATCGTTCCACCTTTGAAATAACAGCTTTCACACAAAACATCCAACCGAATACCGACCTGGAACCTGTTGTACGTCATGGGGAACACCCCCGAATACTCCGGTTTCAGAATTCTGAAAAAGAGATCGACGGCATTACCGAATTGATCTCCCTATTCAGGAAATCCAAATACAAATCACTCGGAATCATCTGCAAAACAGAAACACAAGCCAGAGAAATAGCCGATAAGCTTCTGAAACATACAGATAATATTTACTTCCTGTCCAGTCAAAGTTCTGCTTTCGTGAAAGGCATTATCATCACTTCCTCCCACATGGCAAAGGGCCTGGAGTTCGACGAAGTGATCGTCCCCCAGGCTAATAATAAAAATTACTGCTCGGAAATTGACAAAAGCATGCTCTATGTGGCAGTAACACGGGCAATGCATAAATTAACAGTGACGTATTGGGGTAAACCCTGTGATTTTATCTATATTTCCCCAACACTAAAATCTTCCGACTTGAACCCACAATAATATCTTCCTGAAAAGGCGGTGAACTTCAAGACACAATAATCAGGATCGGTGACACCTTCTTTATAATACATCGTGTCACCGGGTTCCCAAATCATTTCCTTGCTTGCCGGATCTGTCAACACTTCAACCGTACCTTTCAACATAACTCCCCTGAAAAAACGTCTGTCACAAAAGTAAATACTGGCACGATTATTTTCCCGGAACTGTGCCACACGCATAGAGGAAGTATTGGTTGAAAAGTAAAATATCCGGATTCCTTCCCGGTTACGGGGCTGTAGCATCGCTTTGATATTTGGAAATCCTTCCCGGTCGACCGAACCGAGGAATGCCACTTTTTGTTTATCGACGAGGTTTCCTATCGTCTTCTCTGAATCTCTCATAATTAAATTATTATTTGTTCTTGATATGGCAAAGGTATGGTAATGAGACTTTCGGGATACAACACAAAAAATGGAAGAAATGTCACTTTTTACGGTTTATGCGTTTTACGATATACCAAAGGTGTTTGGCCGGTATGTTCACGAAAAGAACGGACAAAATAGGAAACCGTATCATAATTAAGTGAAATGGCAATCCCGGATACAGGTATATCTGTATAGGTGAGCATTCTTTTTGCCTCTTCCATTACTTTGCGATGAATATACTGTTTGGCACTTACCTGCAGGGAAATCGTAACGATCTCATTCAGATAGTTCGGAGTGATACATAACCTATCGGCATAATATCTGACAGAACGATGTTCTTTAAAAGACTGCCCGACATAATGAATGAATCGGTTGATATGAAAGTTACTGCTTTCTTTAGAAATGCTTTCCATCGTACCTTTTTCAATATAGATCCTGTCGAGCAGCATAAGTATTTCGTATAATTGCGCCCTCAATAAGTGATCTCCATGACGACCATACAAACCGATCTCTTCTTTTATATTGCTTACCAACTGCAGCAAACGCTTGAAAAGAGACTCTTCCGGATGAAGCCTGGCTGCTGTTTTTCCTGGATTGAAATACGAAAGATGCTGGACAAACAAATCATCTTTAAAGAAAGAAGACAAAAACTCATTTTCAAAAATCAATGCATAACCATTCA
>OGIE01002409.1_pt1 | contig 22946 bp, 37 predicted proteins | sample 1571581 | NCBI WGS metagenome assembly OGIE01 (sample SAMEA2582021, study PRJEB24529) | metagenome | biome: Human gut stool | place: China | collected 2011
ATGAGAGTAGATTTCAGGGGGATGTTGGAGAGAAATATAGGGGACTGATGCAAATTTAATCATTGTTTACTATTAAACATCGACTAGCAAGTTTTAATATCATCGACATATTATTATGATATCAAAATGATATCACTTATTAAAACATAAAAATAAGACCATAGAATTAACTATGGTCTTTAATTATACCTATGAGTTACTATATTATGATTCAATACTGTATGCGATTACTTCTTGACACATCAAAAAGACAAAAGCATCTCTAATAAATTTATTAATATTTAGAATAACTACTGGTTCCTGCATGAAATAACTAAAAGAATTTTTTGGTTCAGCAAGTGTCTTCGCATACCAAATACGCGGTGTGTATGGGAACCGTTTGCCTTCTATTTCTATGCAAACATATCCACCGTAATACGCATTGCCTTTATCTATGGCTTCTATATATTTATATTTACCGTTCGACTTATCACAAATTTCTTTTAGAATCTTAAAACATACTCGAACATCTTTTTCAGATGGGACATAAATATTACACTTATGTTCGATTGCATATTCGCATAAGTCATAATCGCTGCGCTCAGAACAAAACTCAATTAATTCTTTTGCATTCTCCATAATTACTTCTTTCTAAAATCCTTATAAAATATATCACAAGCGATGTCTCTTAAATATTGCTTGTTAATCACTATATTAATTGGCTTCTCTGGTCTGATACACTCGCTATATACTAATTTCATATATTGATTGATAACAAAGTATCTTCGTCCTTTATAACTTGATTGATTTAACATAAATTCTTCTATATTATCGAAATGTATTTTGTGTTTTTGTATCTCTGGGAAAACTGCCTCTTGTAATTCTTTTGCGTTTAACAGAAATGCTTCTATGTTATCTAAATTATAAATATCATTAGTAAAAGATTTCGAATAAATTATATTATAATATGTTGTTAATTTATTCTTATCAACAAACCATCCGATGCTATTACGATATCCAGCTTTATATAATTCAAAACTAAACGTATTCAAATCTCTTGTTAAATATTTTATAGCCGCCTTTTCATCAACAAGATATTCTTTGTTATATCTATTTAATATAACATCAATACCAGAGATATCTTGTTCTTTTGTTGGTTGTTTAACAGAGAAACCATGCTCATCATAGAGCATGGTCATATATTGATGGATTACGTTTTCTTGTTTTAAATCAAGTTGTCTGTTGGAATAAATTATATCACTTTCCATAACAGCTCCTTACTTGTTGAATCAGAATTTGTTAAAACCAAGAGTAAAACCATCAAGATATTCTTGCCTCATATACCTAGGACAATAAATATTGATAATAAAGTTGGCCCCTTTCTCTTTGTCTCGGATGGTTACGGTACAATAACTAGACCTTACAATTGCTCCTACATACTCATAACTACCGCTATAGTATTTACATAAAGATTCTAAATATCTAACACAATCACGACCTGTTGAATATCCGGCTACTATAATATCACAGTTATGTTCAAGAGCGTATTTGCAGGTATTCCATGTGCGACCAGCACCACGGCCAGTAATCATTTTGAACACATATTAGCCTTCTTTCTTAATAAATCTTCCACAGTGACATTCACCACTTTCTTGCTCTCTAAATTCCTTACACATACACTTCGTATCTTCATTCTTAATTAGAGAACATGGGCAATAACCACCATTTGACTTAATAATATTGGCAAACTCAATATGTTCCTCATCTGTCCAACAAGGATTCTTAATAATGTTCATACATTCTCCTTTTTATATTCAACGCAAATATTATCAAATATTTTATCTAAATAATCAATATATTCCTTACTGTAATAATAATCAATAACAGATTGATAAGAGCATTTGTAATATTCGTTTATATAATCAGCGTATTCATTTGCAAAATTGCGTTGATTCCCACAATACATAAGTATTTTAACAAATCTTTTTCTCGTCATTACGCAACCTCTTTTAACTCATTTCCATTGTAATCCCTTTTAATTTATAAGGTCTAAATAAATATTCTAACACCCTGTCAGCATCGTCAATTACTATATTTTCAGCGCCAGAAAGTTCTTTAAATCTAATTGCATCACTAGCTGTATAAATCTTTACAGTATGTAACTGTGTATCAAACTTGCGTCTAAAAATATAATAATAAGAAAATCCATCATCTGAGCCATCTTGTTTGTCAACTACATATCCGTCAGACTCAAATACATCATCAAGAATAGCTCTCATATATTTTACGCCATTGCAATAAGCAACTAAGATATTACAATTATTTTCAATAGCATATCTTGCTATTTGATAACTACGTCCTGTACCACGAGAAGAAAGAATTTTAATCATATTCAACCTCTTAAAATTCCAGATATAAATCGTCTCCTGACTTTTTTAGTAAATCTCCAAGCCATTCAATTCTATCACAAACTAAGTCATTATATGCTATTGTGGCTTCTTGAATAGTATCGGCATACTTAAAAATATACGCAGGGGTGCTATCTGGTTCTGAACCGTCAAATTGATTATCGGGGTCAAAACCATCTTTGTCAGAATAAAATTTATGGTTCTTTACAATACCTTTCGTTGGAACTGCCGTAAACAATCTGTTAGTATCATGATTAAAAAATCTATATGCAAAACCATAAACGGTTGTATCTTCTGGAACTGTATCTATCGTATAAATCACATATCTTCACCTCAATTAAATATATCCATTAAAGTAATCATCAACAAATTTCTGTAATGTATCATAGGCCGCACCATCTTGGTGTGAATACAATTCATCAAGAGCATCAGTCAAATCCTGTCTATCATAAGAATTGTCCTTGCGTTGGTTGTACTTATCACTGGTATAATTATACCAAGCAGTAATCATCTTGTCCACGGCCATATTCTTTAGCTTGCTTTCACCAATATCTTCATAATTATAAACGGTGTGCATAATATATGTTATGTCGTCAATCTGTTCCTGTGTTAAATTAAAGGTGTATGGAACGCTACTGTCTTTATCTTCAATATAAAATTTAACAAAGATATACCAATCAGTCGTGTCTTCCTTCACGCAAAAATCTTTATCCCATTTCTGATTCAAAGCTTTTGTAAGATTTCTACGAACGCAATTTTCATATCCATTTTCTTCAACATTATCATAGAATTGTTTAATGATGTTCTTATATCTTTCGACAGCTACATCAACACAGCTATTATCCCAAGCATCTCTTTCATCATGGTAACTATAACAACCACAACGATAATTATTTGTTCCTATTGGCGCAACTTCCCAACGAAATTGGCAGTCTGACTCAAATTTAATATCAAGATAAAGTGTCTTCATATCAAAAATCCTCCAATTCTTTCTCATACTCATCATCAAAATACTTCTGACAAAGAGAAACAATGATATCAATTACATCTTCATTGATTTCTTCTTTGTTTTTGTTCTGATAATCTTCTACCTTGTACATCATAAGGTCAAGGATTCTCTTCTGTTCTGGTGTTACATAGAAAGTAACAGACTGTTTCTCAAGATGATTGTCAATATAAAATTTAATATGAATGTCACCATGACCGCTATAATTTCTGATTTCAAAACTTTTATTCCAGTCACTATTTAAAACATCATTAAGTACATCTTGAACAATATTTGCTTCTACCCCTGTTACATTATCCATAAACTGTTCAATAACATTCTTATACTTATCAATAATCCAAAAAGCATCGTCTTTTAGCTTGCCATTGGTATAAGTCTCTTCACACCCATGCCATTCAAACTTTTCATAGGAACATTTCGTACCAGCGGGGACAAGACTCCAATCGTAATGTTCATCTGTATTAAATTCGACATCAAGATAAAGTGTCTTCATATTTAATCTCCATAACGACAATAGTAATCTACGATTGACTTATGACTAATTTCATGGTCTATATTCCAAGTGCTATGATAAGCATTTTCCCAAGGGTCTTGTTTAGTGACAATTTGTACTAAAGCACTTGTAGAATATTTGGACATACAATCAAGCATATCATTCATAAGCTGTTCGTCTTCCAAGTTATTAATCTTATTTTTGAATTTATCTGGTGGAATCACCCCACAGCCATAATAGAAATATTCGTGATAAACCTCTTCAACGACTGGGCCAAAATCCAAAGCAATCAGTTTTTCATTATAGCATGGTTTTTTCTTGTTCGCAAGAAATGTCACCTGTAAAAAATACATTTGTTTTGCAAGACGGAGATTATCGGTCAAACGTCCTTGGGTATTTTCGTACCAAATAATATATTCTGCGACATCAAGTGCTTTGTAAGCCATATTATTCTTTACTCCGTAATGCAACGATTACTTAGTTTCTTATAAACATCCTCATACAGCTCACCTTTATCTCCGTTAAATGTGTATTCTGCGAAAGTATTATCTACCTTATTACCAACAATACACTTCCAGTTTTGGAGAGTTTTACAAGACCATACAATAAAAGTGCTGTTAAATGCAATCTTCTCATCGCCAAATTTATGATGCCAAAGAACATATTCTGCACGACACTTATCCTGAAACTCATTCATACTACTAATTTTCATATATCGCCATAATGCCGACCCACCCACCACTTACTATAATTAACTTATCTTCTTGCCATACTGTTCTTTATTTGCTAAATTTACACCAAGCACAGAATCATAATGCTCTGTATCATTTGGAACATATCTACCAAACTTAACAACAATGTTTTTATATTGCTTTAGAATATCAATCTTGTCCTTTATTTCATTTTCATAATATCCAGTATAGATAACAATATCATCATCACAACCGTGCTCTCTGAAATATTTAATAAAGGAAATTATATCTTTAAATTGAAGCATTGGCTCAAGACCACCAAAGCAAATTGCTTTTGTTAAATTGTTATTAATATATCTATCGTAAAGATACGGAATATTAATATCAAGAGCTTTTGATTGATTTAACAAAGAATTTTGGCAAACTGATATATCAAGATTTAATTCTTTACAACATTTAAAATCACATTTACAAACTCCAATGAACATACAAGGATATTTGTATTGAACAAAGTCCTCTTCAATATATCCTTTAATCTTCATTGTCAAATCTCCTGTAAATTGTTCAAATCCATCCAATCGCGCATTGCAAACTCAGCCTTACGTTCCTTGGAATAAGTGCGAACAGGTGTTAAGAAGCCTACAACTCTCTGGTATGTAGTTACTTTTGGCTTGCCACATACAGGACAAGTATCACCGTAGAATCCGTGATTATGTTCGCAAGCACTGATACGAGTGCAGAATGCGAAATAAGGAACACCAACATCAGCAACGTAATTTAGCATCTTCCAAGCAGTATCAAAGTTTGCAAATGGCTTGTCGATATTAATATGCGCGATACTTCCTCCATTGCAAGCTTTGTCAAGTTCTGCACACAGGCGCACACGCTCTTGTAGAGTTGCCTTTACACCAAGAGGAATCCACTGGTTGCCATATAGAGGAAGCTCGTATGCCTCATCAGGATAGAAGAACTGGTCTTTCTCCATTAGAACAGCAGCGGCACGTTCAGCAGGAATTTCTTCAATATTAATACTATAATCAGTATGGTTTGCGTACTCGTCCTTAACTTCGTTAATAGCTTTTAGAATTTCTTTTGCAAAATCAAGACCTTCATCTGTATAGGTTGCGTACCCAAACTCGTCCTTCTTAGTCATACCAAACTTCTGTAGAGTTTCGTAAATACCAATTACACCAATTGTGTTATACTGAGACTTCATGTGAAGTATGCCCTTAGTATAGTTTGGAAGTAGACCCTTTTCCGCATTACGAGTAATGATATGGCGAATGGTATCAAGAACATCTAGACAAAGACCAGTCTTGTCCTTTAGAACCTTAATATACTCTTCCTTGGAATTGGTTTCATAAGAAATACGAGCTAGATTAATAGTGTTTACCTTGACGGAACCAACTTCAAGAGCAGTTCCACCAATAGAGTTAAAGTAGCCAAGGTCTTTGATATTGCTAACAAGACGACAGCAGTTAGATAGGCTAGTTACGTTATCGCTAATATAGAAGTTGGAGTCTGCCCACTTCATATTATGTAGACAACACCATTTAGCAAAATCCTCACTAACGAACTTCCCATTCTTACGAAGTAGGCTATAGGTTAGAACCGGGAAAGTAAACATATTCTGGCTGCGAATTTCGCTAACCTTGTTCATAAACGCCTTTTCGTATTCAATAATTTCCTCAACATAATCAATAATGTAAGAGCCATCTGGAAATTGCTTTGCGCCAAAGATAGAGTCCAGATAAGACTCGTCCATAATAGAAATGTTAGTGAAACTACATTGGTTTACACGAAGGTACGGCTGATTTAGCTTAAAGATAATACGTTGAAACTCTTGGTCACGATAATATTCTGGAGAGATAAGACAATAACCATTTTCTACATCCTTCTTCCAGAAATAGAAGGAGTAGACAAGGAAACTGGGTAGCCCACACGCCGTGGGCATCTTTGCGTTTCCACAAAGCCTGACTATATTTTGCAACTACCTTTGTAGCTGTGTTTCTCTTTCCACCTATGTATCAATAATAGGTGTACTCTCCTTCGCGGAGATAGTCGATACAGGGTTATTAAGATTAAGACATTTTTCTAATGGGATATTTTTCGTTTTTTCTTAAATATTTTTTTGAAGTTCCATAACAGATTGCAGAAACCTGTCCATGCTCAACATTGTACATTCTAGCAATTTCTCTAAATGATAAATTAGTTTCTTTTAGTAATTTAATAATTTCTGTAACTTCTTCATAAGTAAAGAAATTATGTCCACAGCTTTTCCAATTTCTAATTGGATATTCGACATCATCTCTTCTATAAGCAATTCCTTGGTTTATATCAGAAATCAAATGAACTTCAACTCCGAACTGCCTTGCAATCTGTCCATTTAACTGATATGTGTACTCGAGAAGTTCTACAATTTCATCAATATCTTCATCAGTTAATTTGTTAGAACTGTTTGGAATCTTTCTAATGGGATACGTTTCATTTAGAAACGCTCTCGAAATCCCTCTGTTGATTCTATCGACCTGACGTTTCGAGATTCCATATTTCTCAGCCAAAGAATTTAACGGAATATTTGTTTCTGCTAAATCTCTTTTAAGCATTGCTACGGTTTCATCCGCAATCTTTGCACTTGGGCTGTTCTCTCCTACAAGTCTTGGTGGCTCTTCTCCACCCGGCATAATATTGTATCCGTTTGGTTTCATAGTATTTAGTTCTTTTATCCAAAATACTTCTCTTTCATTATAATTTTCAATTTGACTTTCAATAATTTCAAACCAAAAATGCTTTTTACCATATTTCTGAATTGCTTTATCAATTAAAGAATTGTTATAATCGCCTTTGCAATGTGACATAAACCGTTCTTCTGCATTTAACGATTGACCCACATACAACTTATTGTTTATATCATTTTTAATTACATAAATGTCTTTCTTAATAATTCCCACGGGACTAGCATACTTATTACTCATGTTCAGCCTCCCCCGTTAGCCATTTCATTAAATGACCCCAGCGATAACTGGAAAAGAAACAAACCGGCACGCCATTTTACCGGAAGTACGATTACTAACCCAAGAAACAAATTCGCCAACAAAATCAGTAAATGTGACAAGGTGCTTCGGAGGCTGGCTATTAAAGTTATCAATGAAATAAAGACCCTTATTTACAAGGTCTTCAATATCGTATGCAAAACAGTAAGGAACAAAAGAAGTAGTAGCTGCATCGTGGTTATAGAAGAAACCGACGTATTCATTAGTTAGCCATTCCTTCGCACGTTCAACGCCAAATTTCTTTTTCATTTCAATAAAAATCTTATTGAATGAAAGCAGCTTAGAGTGTGGCTTATTCATCTCAAGCATTAGACTGCAAGCGTCTTTAGTGCCAACATTTGCATTACCGTCAATGGAAGCATCTGCAACGGTTTTCTTTTCTACAAAGTTATCAATAAATTCTGTATAATTCATCTGAGCACTTGCGAAACCATTTAGCTCCGCAAGACGTTGACCATATTGCTTAATTAGCCCAGTTAGGCACTCTTCATAATCTTTATCAACTTTAATATTAATCTTCATAAATATTACTCTCCACCATGCTCATTAATCCATTTATTAGCGTCACGAAACTCCATCTTAACGCCATCAACTTCAAAGACAGGCACAGATGTAATACCAAGCTCAACCATCTTTTGAACATCATCAAACAGAGTGTATGAAACATTCTTTTTGGCTAGTTTATCTTCCAAGACTTTACACCTTGGACAGTGAGAAGAATATAAAATAATATTTGGCAATATTACACCAGCCTTTCTAAAATTTAACAAGAAATACTCGAAGAAAATCAGTTAGGCTCCCGACTTCCTTTCTGACCTTCTACAAGTATTATATCAAAACAGAATGATTTTGTCAATATGCAAATTACACTTGTAACAGTTTTGTAACAATTGCATATATCTACCCATCATCTGTTGTTCTATATAATATTATACTCAAGAAAAAATATTTGTCAATAGGTTTTGTTTGATTGTAATAATTTTGTAACACTTATACACTTCTGTTAAATTTAAGATGAATTATCTATTATATATTAATATATATATATATATATATATATATTATAATTATTATTAAATATATTATTATTTATAATATATAATAATATATAACTAATAAATATTATAATAATTACTTATATTATATATTAATATTAATAATTATATATAATATAATACTAGTAATAAATAATAAATATTATATATAAATTTATATTTTAAATTATAATATATTATATAATATATTTAATAATAATATATACTAAGGATATTATATTTATATTATTCTCATTATTAAGTTGCGTCGATTTGAGGATGAAGCTGCCTATTTCAGAGTATTATATCATAATTCTTGTTAAATTGCAAGACTATAATTGGTTACAAAAATATTACAGTTTTAATAAAGCCTTGACTTTTCCTGTTAAATTTGATAAAATAATTAAAAGAAAGGGGGTCTGCGAATGAATAAGTACCATCGCTGTGATGCTACTTGTAAGTATTTCCCAGCAGAAGCCAGTAAGATTTTAGATGAATATTTTGATACCTACGGTGTCAAACATAGAGAGTCTATTTTCTCGTGCTGGTATGATGCTCACAGGATTGTGAGATACGAGGATTGTCCGAATTATAAACCTAAAGAAAAGTGAGGTATAGAGTTTGGCAAAAATCGACCTATTTTACACTTTGAAACTCAACACGTCCGATATCTACGAACAGATAGCAAAGAACGGTTGTGTTGAAACAGACTTTAAAACAGCAAAGAATGCTGGTTGGGTGGTTGCTCTTGGGGATAATCAACTACTAAGATTCATTCGTCAGATTAAGGATAAACCTTTTGATAAAGAAAAGGTTCAAACTCTTTATGATAGGCGTAATATTTTAAAGCAAGACAAGAGTTCTAAGAAGAACGCAAGAGAAATTACAAAGATTCAGAACGAAATCAATGAACTGCTATTTGTTCCAGACCTTGTGACAGTTAGAACCGATACTACACAGAAGGATTATAAGCAGCTATGCAAGACTGGATTCTCTGTTAAATTTAAAGTGAATGAGACAGAGTATGTAACAAAGTATAAGCGTTTATGTGCTGGTGCTGGTCAGTTAAGAAAAAACTCTGCTAACTTTGTAAATGCAGAAATCTATGACCAGTTACTCAATATTATGCTTTGTGGTCTTGATGCAAAAAGTATCGGTAAGATTAATCTTGCTAAATTCGGTGCGTATCTTGCGTTGTCAACTTCGGCTACGAGAGTTGTTAAAACTCCCAGAATCTGTGTTATTGATGACTATGAGTATGTTCTACATAATCAAAAAGTAGACTGGATTTACAAGAATGATAAAGGTGAAGATGATATCCGAGAAGAATATATAGACTTCACCGTGAATGCGTTTGACGGTGCAGGGATGGTGTCGCCAGAGATGGCGGCTAGGTGGCAACAAGACCTAGAGATTGACTACTTGCCATCAAGCTTTATAATTCGTGCTCCATGGACGAAAGGAGCCGTGAGTTGCTTCGACTTCCATCGGTTTGCTAAAGAAGTTGCCCATAAAAATACCATAAAAGATTGCTGGGGCAAGATTCATAACGTTGACGACATTGATGTAATTTTAACAAAGAGTCAGTTCAAAATGGCTCAAAAATATGATAGCTACGACCAGTACCTATTTTACTATAAGAAGTATGGTCATGTTTTTGGAGTAGCAAGAGCTAATAAAAAAGAATCTTCACATCTAAATCTATTAAATTATCAGTATCTTCAAAGTAATGACTTCACGGAGGAATCTATAAAGGCTCTTGCTCAACCAACGGTAGATTGGCTTCAAAAAGTAATGTCTTGTGATAAACTTTATACGTCTTTAATGATGATTGGTTGCCATGAAAAAGATACCCTTGAAGAAATCGAAAGTCGTCTGGATTCACCAATTGCGAAATGTATGTTATACAACCTTGATATTATCAATGATAACTATGCGAGACAAAAAGTTATGCGTCTAATTCGCAAAAAAATTGACCAAGCAAAGATTGGCAAGATTTATGTTGAAGGTTCTTACGACTTTTTAATCCCAGACTTATATGCAATGGCAGAACACGCCTTTGGAATGGAGGTACGAGGTTTAATCCCTGCTAAATGCGCTTACTCAAAACGCTGGGTTGATAAGGGAGCTAAGAAAATTTCGGCACAACGCAGTCCGCTCGTTGCCCCTGCTGAGAATCAAGTCTTGAACGTTTATTCTAATAATAGATGTCAAGACTGGTTCAGATATATTACATGGGGCAATGTGTTAAGTATAGCTGATTTAACTGAAATCGCTATGTCGGATGCCGACAATGACGGTGACATCATAGCCACATCTGACAACAAGTATCTGATTGACGCAATCAATCCAGAATTACCAATTATCACATACGAAAAACAAAAGGCGAAGTCGCAAAAGCTAAATTTTGAAACTCTTGGAAATTTTGATGTCAAAAGCTTTGATAGCCCAATTGGAGGAATCACAAATCTGGCAAGCAATCTTTATGCTATGCTTGGTTTATTCCCAAAAGATTCGAGAGAGTATAATGAGATTGAAAAACGTATACGTCTTCTTCGTCGGGCGCAGGGCGATGCCATAGATAAAGCTAAAGGCGTGGTTTATTCTGCGCCGCCAAAATATTGGTCACATCGTCAAAAATATATCCAAATTACTGACGATATGACTGATGAACAAAAACAAGAGATTCAAAAACAAAACGAAGAAATCAAATTTAACAACAGTATTTGCTGTGATAAGAAAACCTACTTTTTTGGTTATGTTTATCCAAAAGAAATGGCAAGACTCAAGCATTACAAGAAAAAACAAGGAGACCTTTGCCGTAAGAATTTTGGTTGTAAACTAAAAGACCTAAAGCAAAAGCAAGATAAAACAGTAGAAGAAAGGCAATTCCTGCGTAATTATTACAAGTATATGCCTCTATTTAACTCTAACTGCACGATGAATAATCTGGCTAGATATGTAGAAGATTATGAATTTAAAGAGAATAAATCTAGTAAGTATTTTGATTATTCCTGCCTAATGTCTAACAAAGACAGAGAATTTAAGAAGAATATCTGCAAGCAGATTCAAGATGTCATTCATAAGTTCCAGCGTAATTATCCTATTCTTCTAAAGAAGATTGGTCATGACCGTGATTGGGGTATTGAGGATGCTAATACCCTTGGTTCTGATAGAGAATCTTTCTTTGACGGTTTCTTTGATTATTACAAGAACGAACTTATGAATATTCTATCCAATGAAGAAGAACTTGTTGATTATATCATTTATGTTTATTATGAACAATGTAAGTCTGCCGACAAATCTCTTCTTTGGGAGCTATATTCAGATGTTGTTCTAAATAATGTCAAAAATAATTCAGACCATTATTATAAGATTATTGAGTCCGTGGACGGTCAAGAGTTCTTTGGCAAGAAGTTTATTTTACAGGAGGTAGCTAAATGATTTTCAATGAATATGAAAGAGCTGCCGAGATAGACGAGAAGCAAAAATTCTCAGCTGATATTATGACCGATGGTATTCTTCTTGCTAGGTTTTATAAAACAAATGGTCTTAGCAGAGAAGAGACGCAAGAAAAGATTAAGACAATTCTCTTTAAATTAGATGGATGTTTTACTGATAAGTTCAAGGAAAAATCTTTAAGGGATATTATGTCTGGGTTTGATTCTTTTGAACTTATGGATAATGAGCCAATATATTTTTATAAAGAAGAAATGGATATTATTAAACAGCTAAAGAATAAGACCGCAAGAAAAGTTTTGTTCGCTATGTTGTATATCCGTAAGGCTTCTGGCGAGAATGAGTTTGAAGCAGAAGCAAAAGACATCAACAGACTTTGTGTAAAAAGAATTTATCCGAACAGTCTTTATCCAGCATATCACGAGTTGAAAGAACTTGGGTATGTTAAGTATACGAACTTCAAGGGAGAGAATAAGACCGAGATTGTTTATCCCGCTCTAAATATCCAGTATACTTCTGAGCCTGTTATTGTAATTCGTGATAAGCATAATATAATGAATTATTATTGGAATTATATCGGTGAAGGAAAATTTGCTATTTGCAAGAACTGTGGTAAATTAGTTCCAGTTACTTCTTTCAATGTTGATTACTGTGATAAGTGTTCGAGAGAGATTGAACTCATGAAACACAGAGAACGCCAGAAAAAATACGACAAATCTAAAACCTGACGGTAAGAATTTTCAAAAAACCTAGGCGTGAAGCCACTTTTCAGACTTCTTGCACATTTTCTCTAAATGAATAGGGGAACATAGAAAATCTCTATTTTGCAGACCAGTATTTCGCTGGTCTGTTTTTTATTTATGAGCAAGCGAGGATAAACTCTCGCCCAAGTGAATTAAAAGGAAAATAATGATTAAGATTTCTCGCTCTGATATGGAAGCGCTACGCAAGGTTGGTCTAATCAAAGAGGGTAGTGAGCGTAATTATACTGTCACTAACCGTAAGAAACATAGTTCACAGAAAGACTATTATGTAGTGGAAGACCGTAAGATTCTTGCATTTCTAAATCGCAAAAAGGAATACTAATACGATTGGAGGAATTGTAGAATGAATTATAAAACTCCAATTCGTAATGATGGAGAAATGGTAGAGCAGCAGATTCTACTATCTGGCAATAACTCCATCAAGAAAAATCTAGCAATTTATCAGCGTAAGATTCTGATTAATCAAGAAATTACGAATGAATCCGTTACGGAAGCCATCTATTATCTATATACACTTATGGACTTGGATATAGAAGAGGGAGTAGAGAAGAATCCAAAGCCTATTGATATTCTTCTAAATACTCCGGGTGGCTCTGTATGGGATGGTCTCATCTTAGTTTCTCTAATTGAGCAGATGAAAGACATGGGATACACTATCAACACAACTGCTATCGGTACTGCTGCCAGTATGGGTTTTATTATCTTTATTACTGGTTCTAATCGTTATTCTTATCGTCATGCACAATTTATGCTGCATGATATTTCTACAATGATGGGTGGTAAAGTAAAAGACCTAGAAGAGTCTATGGAAGACCTAAAAAAGTGCCAAAAGCAAGTGTTTGATATTATTAAGAAATATACTCATATTCCAGATGAGCAGCTAGATGACTGGGTTAAGCACAAACGAGATGTTTTCTTTTACCCAGATGAAGCTGTTGAATGTGGTATTGCAGACAAGGTGCTTTGAGCAAGCGAGGATAAACTCTCGCCCAAGGAATTAAAGGGATAAAATATTGAATAATACCAAGAATACTCAAGATATTGAAAAAACTGAAACCATTGCTGTGGAAGATATGTCTAAGGAACAACTAGTTCAACTATTCTATAAGCTGGCTGATGAAGGTTGTTTCGACGATGAAGATATTAATGATTGCGATGGTTGTCAGTGTTGCGATGATGACGATGATGATAACATTGGCGATATTATAGACCCTGTTATTGGATTTAACCTAGAGAATGTTATTGATTCTGAATTTGATGCAGAAGAATTTAACAAAGGCATTAAGTCGATGAGCTTTGTAGCTGGTCAACTGATGGCGCTACAAAACGCCGGTATCAAACCTCAGAATGCCCTTGAGTATCTACACGCTACTCATTCTCAGGACAGCGATTGCGAATGTGCAAAGCGTGTTGCAGAACTACAAGCTGCTGTTAATGAAAAAGCTGAGAAGAAGAATTTAGTTGAAAGTAAGAAAAATATAGCTTAAATGCTATATTAAATTTATATTATATAAGTGGCTATAAGCCACATGGATTAAAAGGAGTAAATATTATGACTAGTTCTAGTATCGTAAAGATGATTGCAGACAAGACTGACTATACCCAGAAGGACATCAAGGCTTTTCTAGCCGCTGCCGAGCCTGTTCTGCTAGAAGCGCTAAAGGATGGCGAGTCCTTTAAGATTATGGATGTCACTGTTTCTCTGGCTGATGTTGCAGAACGTACCGCTCGTAATCTACAGACTGGCGAGATGATGACTGTTCCTGCTCACAAGAAGGTTTCCTTTAAGCCCTCCAAGGCTCTCAAGGAAGCCGTAAAGTGATTTAACCAAAGATTGATTTTGTTGGTGACTCTCTACCATTAAGTGAGAGGCTGTAACATCAGGTGAACCACTACCAATAAGTGTGGAATTAAAAAAGCGGTAACTCTGCCGTGCAAACTATTCCTTAAATTATTAGCGGTTGCAACGCTTAGATAGAGTATTGCATACTTGTATGTATCCTACCGGATACTGCTGGGCATGGTTTGCTAAAATGAATATCGCTGGCATACCGATTAAAGTATGCTTATATGTCGCAGAATAGCCCAATCAGGTACGGCGCTTGGTTCATACCCAAGAGATTCTTCGTTCAAATCGAAGTTCTGCACCCAACAACAGAGAAACAGGATTCTCTGTTAAATTTTAAAGAAAAAGAGGATTTTCTATTATGCGTTTTTATTCTGATGTATGTCATAAGCTATTTGAGTCACAAGAAGAACTAGAAAAGGCTGAAAAGGCTCTAGTTCAAAAGAATGATGAGGAAGCTAAGAAAAAAGCAGAGCGTAAGGCTGATGCTGATAAGGTTCAAGCAGCTTATGATAAGGTTATTGAAGATTGTAAGGAGTATAACAAGCTCGTAAATGAGTTTGTTAAGAAGTATGGCTCTTATCACAAGACAATTAATACTCCAATTAAGTTTAGTGATGTTTTTGATTCTTTCTGGGATATTATTTCTATACTATAAAGATTAATTTGAGAAATTATTGAAAAGAGACAATGTTGTAAAAAGTTTTTGGAATTTCTTAGGTTTCAACAGATGCTAATGTTTAGAATTTAAATAATAGGCTAAAGTAAAAATGGCGGTTTCCAGTAATGGTGTAATTAGTCTTACTCCCTTCGGCTCCCGCTTTTATATATTGTTAAAATATTAAACATAATTTACATCATAACAAGATATATTATCTTGGTGGTGTTTTTATGGAAATTGACGGTAAAAAGGTTGCTTCTACAGGTACTACCGCATTAGGAATTATTGGTTGACACCATACAGCCAAAATAACGCTTTTCGCTTTGTCAAGCGGATGTAATTAGCTGAGTTTTTATTAAACTCGTAAGTAAAAAATACTAATTATATTAACGGGGGAGTTTGAGTACACAATCCCGTGGAAAGGAATTTATACAAATGAAAGAATTTAGAAAAGTGCCTAGCTTAAAGTTTTTATATGAGATTAGTCGAGATGGCATTTTGCGTAATGTAAAGTCTAAAAAGGAAACGAAGTTTGACTTAGAGAAGAATGGATATTATAGATGTACAATTCATAATAAAAGTATTGCATCTTCTCCAAAGCACTTTTATAAACATAGACTTATTGCTGAATGTTGGTGTAAAATACCAGAAAGATTGGCGGCTTGTTCTGTAAATGATTTACAGGTGAATCATATTGATGGGAATAAAGCAAATAATGATTATAAAAATCTTGAATGGGTTCTGCCATTTGAGAATCTTCGTCATGCCGTCAAGAATGGACTTTGGTATGAAAGCGAAGAATTTACAGAACAAAAACATGAAAAGAAACCGATTATGTGTGTAGAAACCGGTGTTGTCTTTGAATCTTCTTATAAGGCGGCAGAATGGATTTGCGAAACTACTGGGAAATCTGCAAAGTATTTCAATATGTCGAATCATATTCGTGAAGTCGCCAGAGGTAAGAAGTGGAAGAAAACGGCTTATGGATACCATTGGAAATTTGTATAAATTAAATCTGTACAGACTATCTCCTTAATAGGAGAGTAAGGATTCTATTGACACGAATCTTGAAAAAGCGTTACTGTTTTACAGTAAGATATAGTCGATTAAATTATAATGACTGTACTCGGAGGCACAGCATTGGCTGGTCAACTAGGTGCTAATGGTGGTAACGGTGGTTCTCCCAACGGTGGTGGACTACTAGGTGGTCTATTTGGCGGTGGCAATAACAATACCTGTTATGTTACCGAAAAAGAGTTCTATCAGAATCAGTTAGCTGATACTAATGTTATGTATCAGAATCTAATGAATACAAATAGTGCTCTGTGTGAACTAAGCCAGCGTGTTGCGAGCGATGAAGTTTCTATCGCTAAGAACTTTGAAATTGCTGCACTAAATAGTGAATGGCAGCAGAAGATGAATGACAAGCAGTTTGCTTGTGTTGATGAGAAGATGCATTGGATGGATAAGTTTATGAAGGCTTATGTTGATTCTGCTACTTGCGACTTTATTAAGGCAAAGCATTATCTGTCTCCTTCTGACCTTGCTGACCCCTACACTAATACTTCTCAAGCAATTGTATCTGTTCCTACCTATCAGTTTACAACTACTGCTTGTGCAGCGAATTACTGCAATCCTTATTTTGTGAGCGGCACTGCTTATGCAAATGGCCCTGCTTACACTAATACTGGTTGTGGTTGCAACGGTGGACTTACTTTCTGATTAAGTTCTAACTAATCTCTATTGTGGGACAAGTATTCCACAGAATAACATTATATACATTTTTACTTATTTTTTTACAAGCGGGTGAAGATTTATGAACTTCACAAATCCAAGTCCTCTTATTGGAGGTATGCGTTCTCCACAGAATGTTATGCCAGTAGATGTGGGAGGAACACAAAATCAATATCAGAATCAATATCAAAGAAATATGTCGCCAGAACAGTGGGAGTATGTACAACAGGTTCGTAGAACTGGTTATGACCCAAATATGATGCCTCAAGTGCAGCAACCACAACAACCAGAACAGTCTGACCCTTATAATGACTTCATTACAGAGTTTAACCAGTGTTCTAATGTAGTTCAGGCGAGTATACTAGAAAATCCTGAATTTAAACAGTGCATGGCTGAATGCGACAAAAAGATTCAGGCAACTATGGAAGCCCTAGTACGTCCTCAAGTTATGCAGACACAAGATGGTCGTGTAGCTTTTGAGAGGTTATTAGCATCTTTCCGTGGTGTCAGAGACCAAGCAAAGCAGCAAGAAGCTCAGAATATGCAAAGAATACAAGCATTAATGAATGATGACGTTGTTCGTAAGCGTATTGAAGAGTTAGAGAAGAATAAGTGAGGTGCTTGCTATGATTTCTGATAAAGAACTTTTTAAACAGATGGCTGACCGTGATGTTGTAAATTTATATCGTTATCTTATTTACCAGCTTGCTGGTGGTACAAGTATTGCTACTTATGCAAGTTTGTTTGAAGATAAGATTTTGGGATATGCTAATATCGGTGTGGATAAAGCTTGTGATTGGCTGTTTGGTAAAGATGTCGGTTGTGACATTGACGAGGCGGCTGATATCGCACAAGCTGTTGTTTCTGATAAGATTGAAGAATACCGCAAACGTGTTAAAGAACAACGTGCGGCTAAAAATACGTAATAACATTGTGACATAATTGATAGTCCTAATAAATAGGTGATTATTATGAGATGGCCTATCGTGACCGTTACATCACTTGATAGCTCTGGTGCTGGTGTGGACGTATTAAAGGCAAATCCTATATATACCATAGAAAGTTTGCCCTATCCAAGACGCTATTATTATTTTGCCTTGCTCATTAAGATTGGTTTTGAATTTAATGACAACAAGTCTCTTTTACTGACAGATAATAATGAGGTAAACAAGTATCACCTTGTTGACCGTCTTGGTAATGCAGTTCTTGCTTCTCAGGCTATGGGATACTCTCAGAGCCAGAGATTAATGTACTGTATGTATGACGATGTAAAGAAAATTGTCCGCGTTCTAAGTCCTCTAGCTCCTACTGATTATTATATTGAGGGTTGGCTTACTTAATAATATAATAAGGAGTGAAAGGAATGGTATTAAATAACGGTATTGCCCCATGTGGCACGATGTCAAGATGTTGTTGCTGTAATATGCGGCTTATTTGTGCTAAATCCCCTTACTGTGTTATAAATTCAGGAAGTTGTTCTTCTGATAAGAAACTGGAAGAAATTGAAAATCTTATCCAGCAACTAATTCAGTCACAAACACAAGCGCTTGCTGATTTTGAAGCAAAAGCTACTGCCGCTCAAACTAGTTTAAATACAATTGTTGCTAATATAGCAACATTGCAAACGACTAGTGATAATTTAACGACAACATTTGATGAATTTGCACAAGATACAAAAACTAAGCTAGATGAAATCTATGCTAAAGTAGAAAACATACCAGCAACTAGTACAACTTCTATCAATGATTTAGATACGCCAATTGATGTAGATTCTTCTGACGTATCAGAGGATGATTCAAAATCACTTGCTGTATTAAAACCAAAAGAAACAGAAGATACTATTCTGGTTGAAAAGAAAGGCTTATTTGGCAAGTCCAAATGGGTAGAACAAAAGAAGTAATTTTAAGTTAAATTTTAGAAATTATAGACTCTTTAGTAGGTATAAATTGTTATACTTAGTAAAGTGTCTATAATATATTGTTATAGACATAATTTGAAATTTAACTTACAGGTGTGCACCCGTATGTGCATGAAAGGAAAACATTATGACATTTGGTAAAAATGCGAAGAATAATCACCTTTATATTTATAAGGAAGGTGATGTAGTATGAAGTATGAGAAGGAAAAATATTTCTCTTGCTATTCTCCTAATCTTAAAGAATATCTGGAAAGAAATGGATTTGAGCCTATTACTTCGTTTGTACACATCAGAGAGAATAAAACTTGCTGGGTATTTGAAAAAGTTCCCGAGCTATCTATATATCTTGAACAGTGGACTCGCAATCGCAAGTAAAGGGTAAATTATATGAAAAACATTGTAAGAAATTTTTCTGTTGCTATCGTAGTACTTGTGACTACATTTATCACGATTTATTATTCTGTTGTGTATGCAACAAAGAAACAGATTATATTTGATAGCTCAGATATTCTAATAATTATTTTCTTTGGCTTATTATCTTTGATGGTCGTGTTTATGCTACTTTATATCAATTCTAAATTAAACTCATTCTCTAACGCTTTAATTGATATTTCTAATAAAATTGATATATCAGAAGAAAACATGATAAATTTAGAAAGAACTCTTGACAATTTCTATATATTGTGCTATATTAACAATGGAAGCAAATAGTTCCATAAAATAGTATAATGGGAGATTGTTATGAATATTCTGCTAAGTTTGTTAATTTATAATCCAATTGAAGCATATATATTAATTTTGTTATGTGATATCATTACCGGTAATGATACGAAATTTACACCAAAGAAGATTTTGCATTTATGGTATTTTGGAGCGACAAATTTACTTATTCAGTTAATACCATTTGTTTGGTATGGGAAATGGTTCTTCGCAATTCTTAATATCGCAATAAATTATATAATGATACCAGCTTCTATTATGTATCATTATAAAGCCATATCATGTAATATTAAGTATTTTAAGTGTTTTATTTCTGAATTAGTAAATTGTTTATTTATAATAGTTATTTCTGATACATTTAGCTTATTAATAGATAAATATAATATGTTTTTACCAATAAGTATACTTCACGAGTTTATAACAAACATGGTTATATTCTTTGTGCAAGTTATATTATATTCTATTATAAAATATAGGAGATTTTTGCATGAGAAACGTTTTAAAGATTATCGCAAATAACTGTGTCGAAAAGGCATTTACTTCTCTCGGTTGGTATCAGCCCAAGATGCCTAATTCTCTAATGGAAAAGGCTCAGAAGGAAATTAAGAAGGAAGGCTAATCTTCCCTTATCCTTATATTATAGACATTGTAGACTTTAATATAGGGAGTCAGTCTTTTGGCTGGCTCCCTTATTTTTGTGTAATAAAGGAATATTCTGTTATGGATATTTTTAGATATATTGAAGACATATCTTATAGATTCGGTTTAAAAGTTGCAAACTATTTCCATGAGGACAGTGATGGAATTGAAGAGACTCAATATGGTATGTTTGCTATTTTGAGCTTTTTGTTTGAATTTGGAACTGGGTTTATTATATCGCTTATTTTTGGATATGTCAAGTATTTTCTTATATTTCAGATTACTTATTGTTTTCTGCGTTCTGTTTGTGGTGGAGAACACTGTAAAACATTTGCTTCTTGTTGGGCAGTAACAAACATTATTTCATTTATTGGAAGTATGACGGCTATTTTATTATCCGTAAACAGTATGTTTGTAATGATTGGAGTTATTATTACATCCCTGTCATCTGTTGATATGTTTTATATTGTTCCAAAGCCAAGCGAAAATTCTCCTAGTAGAGGAAGCAGAGATATTGAGTTTAAAAGACGCTATATTAAGGGAACTTGTGTGTTAATTTTCTTATCTTGTATTTTGGTGTTTTTTAATATGCAATTTGTTTCTGCTTCTATTTGCTCTGCTTATATTATGTGCTATATTATGCTTTCCAAATATGGAGAGAAATTTATGAATATGTTTAAGTTTTAATTAATTAAAGACCAGAGGATAGAAACATTAAGCTGCTATCACCCATGGTTAGGAGATACAGGTTCTTTGGCTTGCCTGTCTGGTCTTTATTATTTATAATTGTAGAACCAGTTTCAAAGAGGTGTGTTCTATGATTATAAATGATTTAGCAACAATAGCAAATTCTGATTTAATATCAGGAGCTGCAAACATTAGTCAATTTATAAATGTCTATCAAGCGACTAAAGGTGCGACATCATCTCAGTTAAATACGGAGCTAATCAAGCAAAACCAACATATTGAAAATAAACTTGACGAACAAACGAATATGTTGCTTGAAAAATTATTATCTGAATTAAAAATTATAGAAGAACAAAATATTGAAATAATTAAACTGCTGGGTGGTAGCGTCAAATGATTCTTAATACTAATGTAGAATTAGGTGGATTAGATACCCTTGGTGTTGCAGATACGATTATTGCTTCATTGTTATTAAATTATTCTGAGAAATCTTATAAGTTAAATCTTGATAATACCTCGGAAAATAAAAAGGTTATTTCTCTATTAAACGAAATAAATGAAAATGAAAAAACTATTATTTCTTTATTACAAAAAATAATAGAAGATGATAAGCATTAGTCTTGTCTTATCGGTAAAATAATCCAGACTGAAATAAACGAGTGACGGTTCTGACTCGTTGTAAAAATAAAAATTGACCGAGTGATGATTCACGATATGGAATAAAAGGGGTTAAAAATATTATAGAAAGTAGTGGGTATCAATGGATGTATTGCAAATTATTATTAATATTTGTTCTACTTTTGGTGTATCTGGACTTCTTTTGTTCTTTGTGAAAAGGCATTATGAAAAGAAAGACGAAGCTTTAAAAGAGGGAAAGCGAGAGAGAAGAGAAATCAAGGATGCGATTGATAAAATTGCTAAGCAAAACGAAGAGCAGTATGCAATGATTGCATTTCAAAATGATAAGATAAGTTCTCTTTCTGATGACGTTAAGGCTTTAAGAGAGCAAGGAAGTCAAAATTCTCAGGCAGATAGAGATATGCTTAGAGATGCGATGCTAAGGACATATCATAATTGTTACGAGGTCAAAGGTTGGATTTCCGTAAACGATTTAGAAAGTTTTCAGCACATGTTTGAAAGCTATACTGCATTACATGGGAATGGTATGATTCCGAGTGTGCGTGAAAAAATTATGAGTTTACCGACTATCCCCCCTGAGAATAAAACATAACAAGAAATACTTAAATTTAAAGAATGGAGGTGTCCGATGTGATAGAGCAAGAAATTACGTTGCTTACTAATGGTAGAATTTCTTTCCAGAAATGCGGAAACGGTCTACAGTTTGGATATTCTAAAAACCGTGGCGTATACAGTATAAAAGTAAAAACTTCTGGTGAATGGAACAGTTTAACGATTCGGGCGTTCTGGCACGTCCCGGACGGCAAAGACCCGGCATCCTCGCTGGTGGTGGACGGCTATGTGGACGTGCCCGCCAGCGTGACCGCACAGCCCGGCAGCGGGTGCGTCACCTTTGAGGGCAGCGACGGCACCAAGACCGTGACCAGCGCAGACCTGCGGTATCGCGTGAGTGCCAACTCCGGCACAGAGGACGGCACAGAGCCGGAGCCTGGCACCCCTGCATGGCAGCAGCTGGTGGATGCCGTGCACACTGACGCCACCGCCGCAGAGCAGGCCAAGACCGATGCACAGACTGCAGCGCAGCAAGCTGCCACCAGTGCGGACAACGCAGACCAGAGCGCTCAGGAAGCCGCTGACAGCCTGCAGGAGCTGAAAGACAGAATCGCAAACGGCGATTTCAAAGGCGAGAAGGGTGACCCCGGCCCTGCCGTAGC
>OGIE01002411.1_pt1 | contig 22924 bp, 21 predicted proteins | sample 1571581 | NCBI WGS metagenome assembly OGIE01 (sample SAMEA2582021, study PRJEB24529) | metagenome | biome: Human gut stool | place: China | collected 2011
TTTCTCCTTGAACGGAGACATATCAAATAAATTCATATTCTTCAATATATAAATCGTGTTTTCAAGAGGCGTCTTACACTCCTCTTCACTTAAATTGAACAGGTCGAACGACAGATAGATCTGTTTCAGCTTGACCTCGCCAAATGTTTTACCTGTTGCTTCGTCGGCGAGGACTACGTCCGTACGCCAGCTCCGGAATTCCGGCAAACTAAAGTTCAACAGATAGATACCATACACCGGAAGCAGGCTGTACTTCCAGTCATCACCAGACTCTCCCTGACGAGAGACCATCCGGCAAAGATAATAGAATCCCCGGTTAAAGAAACAACGTTGCGGACAATTCTGCATCTCCAAAATAAATCTACTCCCGTCCACATCTTCGCATAGGAGATCGAAGATCACCGTGCGCTGTTCTATCACTTCGGGTTGGATTTCTTTATCAAGATAGGTCAGGTCTTTGACCTGGCGCTCGCCTTCGAGGGCAGCATTGATAAAGTCGATGGCTACTTGCTTTACTCCGAAAACGGATTTAAAAGCTTTGTCTAACATAATGTTAACGTACTTTTCCATATGTCAATGGTTTTAATGGTCTGTTACCTACTAGCAGGTAACAGGACAAAGATAGTTGTTTTTTATTGATTTCAATGCTTAGAGTTGTTTTTTACAACTTATTTTTCATGGCATTTGTGGATATGGTAACTTCTCTTTCATCTTAATCGTCAGCGACACCCTCCTTTCCCCCGGCAAAAATCATCTATACAATATCCCCGTCGGTTCTATCCTCCGGCTTATTTGCTCATTGAACCATCCTGTTGTTTTCTATACTCCGTCGGAGTACAATTATATTTCTTTGAGAATGCCCGATAAAAGGTTGAGCGGTTGGTGAAGCCGGATTGAAAGACTATTTCATCGATGGTCAGTTTTGTTTTTATAAGCAAATCGGCAGCTTTCAGTAACCGACAGTTATTGATCAGTTCAGCTAGAGTGATCTCTTCAATCTCTTCCAGCTTACGGTAAAAGGTACGAAGACCTATGTTAATTTTCTCAGCGATCAATTGCGCAGACAGGTCTTTGTTCCTTAGATTTTTATTAATGATCTTCAATATGTCATTGACGAATTTCTTATGCTCTTTATGGGATAGCTTTCCGTTCTCTAACGTGTATGAACTCAATGGAGACGAGAAATATTCACGGAGACTTTCTTTTCTCTCCAACAGGCGTTGTACTGAAGATTTCAGGAAATCCACATTAAACGGCTTGGTTATATAAAGTTCTGCTCCGGCATTCAGTCCCGCAGTCTGCCCTTCAATATCCTGTCGAGCCGATAACAGGATAAAAGGGATATGAGCAGTTGTTTCATCCTCTTTTACCTGCCGTGAGAAAGTAAGGCCATCTGTTCCCGGCATAATCACGTCACAAATGATAAGGTCGGGGTGTATATCTTTTAATATTTCAGAGGCCTCAATGGGACCTGCAGCTGTCAATACATTATAATCGTCCCTGAATATATCGAAGATAAGCCAGCGGATTTCTATTTCATCATCCACGACAAGCAGTATCGGTTTCGATCTGTCAATAGGACTTTCAGGGATTTGCCAGACAGGTGTACGTTCCGGATTATAATCAGGCAACAATACAGCCGTCTCTTCGTTTGATCCGGCAAGAGAAGATTCGAGGTAAGGCAGTTTGATCCTGAAATGTGTCCATTCATCCGGGATACTCTCTACTTCAATCGTTCCGCCGAGCAAATGTACCATATTGTAAGAGATTGCCAGACCTAACCCGTTACGCGACCAGAATGAAGTATTGTCACTTTGTTCAATGTTCTGCAGAATGCGGTATCTGTCAAACAGAGTAGGAATATCTTTTGCTGCTATCCCCTTTCCGGTATTGGAGACGGTGATATACAAATTATCGGAGTCGATTCCGATCCTGACAATTACTTTCTTCTCGTTTTCCGCGTATTTGAATGCATTGGATAAAAGATTGAGAAGGATGGTGACAATAAAATCCTTGTCGGAGTTCCATTGAATAAAAAGGGATATCTCTTTTTCAAATCTTACAGCATGCGACTCCGCCATATCAGAGAATGAATCCACCAGTTTATTAGCTAAAGCAGTTATATCGACAGGTATTATCACAGGTTTCTTATAACCCGACTCGATCCGGTTAAACTCGATCAGATCCTGTATCAGCGAATTCAGCCTCTCGGCATTCTGCTTAATAATGGAAGTGTATTTCCGGGCAGGTTCACTCAAGTTCTTCTGTTCCATCAAACGGTTGCAAGGGCCGTAGATAAGCGTTAACGGCGTACAGAACTCATGGGATATATTTGTGAAGAACTGAAGCTTGGACTCGTATATTTCCTCTTTATGTTTCTGTTCCATCTTCTGCAGACGATCCGCTTTTTTCTTTCTATTGTAAACAATCCATATCCGGGTGACAAGCCCTGTCACAACCAATAATAGTAAAAAATAAATGCATCGGGCCCAAGATGAAGCATACCACGGAGGTAAAACTTCGATATTTAGTTTATAGATATAACTTTCTTTTCCCAGTACTTTATTATAATACTTTATATACAATGTATAATTCTCCGGATGAAGATCAGCGAAAGTGATTATATCGGAACTTCCGTTGGAAGTCCATTCCTTTTCACCGCTATCCAACTTATAATAATAGGAATAACCATTACCGTTCAGATAGTCGGTCGCAGAGAAAGAGAGCGTAAAGAAATTCTCGTCATGCGAGAGTTTCAGAATCGTCTTTTTTCCCTTCTGCGACATAAATTCCTCAACAGGATACTGCTTATCCCGTATAGTGATCGTCCTGAAATAGACTGGCGGCATATAGTGTTGCCCTTCATCATAATAATTGCGACGGATAGTAACAAAGCCATTGGTTCCCCCGAAGAAAAGCGTCCCGTCATTTTCGTTTTTGAAAGAGGAACCTTCATTAAATTCAAGTATCGAAAGATCGTCATGATGATCGTAAGTGCGGAACAATTCCTGATCTGTATTATACAAGATCAGTCCCCGGTTAGTACTTAACCAATAACCGGCAATGGTGTCAGGAAGAATACTATAAATGCTGTTGGTCGGGTATTTATTGATCTCATTCAATAATTTATAATCGTCCGGACCATACTTTACCAACCCGAAATTGGTTCCGACCAGGTAATTTCCGTGATAATCTTTCTGTATAACATTGGTTTCATTGATCGTATTTCCTTCAAAACGAATATTTCCCCAGGTAGATGTTGCGATATTCAGCCGGAAGAAGCCTTCTCCCCTATTCATGCACCATAAAATAGAATCGTTTTCCGGATAGATATATTGAAAACGATTGGTAAACTCGTCATCTTCACGGACAGTGAATTGTTTTACAACAGTTACTACAGGGTGGCTGTTCCGCCATTCGAGTGTCGCCTGTATGATCCCCATGCCAAGCGTAGATATCCACAATAGGGAATCTCGTTCATATATATCGGATATAAATTCTACATTTCTATTCCCACACAACACAGGAACAGGAATGATACGTTTTTCTTTCCGGTTAAAATAGCTGAGTCCGTGTTCACTACCGATCCAAAGGTTATCCTGTCGACTGGATGAAAAAGAAAGGATCGTATTATCCTGCAATCCACTGTTTGAAGTAGAGATCAATTCCATACGGTGATCTTCTACCTTTTTATCCGGTTGGAAATCAAAGACACGAAGAATGCCGTCTCCCCGGCTACCCAACCATAAAGTATTCTCTTTGTCTACGAACAAAGCATTTACAGGTTGGCGCAATTTCAACGGAAGATCATTCAGGTGAACAGACCGAATGGAATACAAGTCTTCCGAACAGGTAAATACACCGTGTCCAGAAGTTCCTACCCAAATCATACCCTGATAATTATCCTTACGCAGACAGTTGATTCCACCGGTAATCTCCAATGTATCTAAATGATAACCATATTCACCTTTCCTAAGCAAGGATAATCCTTTCGTCTTAAAGCCGATGAAATAGTCGTCATGGAATTTCAGAAGGGATGTGATGTCGTCTTTTCCGGCAAGATAATCCTTTAAAAGATATACGGGAAAAGCTTTACGACTGGATGTATCGAATTCATACAACGTATATGTGTTATCCACGAAATACGAGATGTTATCTTCGTTCGCACAATAGACGATACCGGCGGGATGCTTATAACCGGGCAAAGGGAAAAGGTTCGCATTACCTTGCTCGTCTATCTGAATGGAAAAACAAATGTTGTCGCCGTTCTTCCGGAATATCCACAATCGATCGGAGTCATCGATAAAGAAATCGGCTATATCGTTTGCTGCCAGATCGGGAATGAACTTTTGCTCAAATTGTTCCTGATCCTTAAGCGTATAATAAATGCTATTGTTACCCTGTATCAAGAAGATATTTCCCCGGCTGTCTTTATCGAGAAAAGCTATCCGGTTAAACATATCGAACGACCGGGTGACAGATGTTTTCAAGTCAATCTTATATAATCCGTGATAAGTCTGAAGCCAGACCTTCCCACCGGTCTGCTCTATCTTCTCGATCCGGCTACCGGCAAAATATTTCTCACCATCCCTGGGACTGTACTTTATAATACGTTTTCCATCATAGATATCTACCCCACGGCTCGTACCTATCCACATAAATCCTTTTTCGTCCTGATAGAATGAAAAGATGTTGCTGCTGGAAAGGTTTTCCGCGTTATTTATTTTCCGCAGGTTGAAACCCTTCACCGACGGAGCGATCAGTAAAAGGGCCGATAAGAAAAGAAAACAATAGAAAGTTCTCTTCCCAATAGCGATATCGAAGAATGAAATCATAGACAAATATAGTCTTATTTCCTGTCTCCGCTATGTCTGACAGTGACAAATGTATCTCTCTCCATGACACGCCGATCAGATCTCCCATTATCTCTTCTCCGTATAGAAGGCACTTGATTAGTTTTGCGACATCAATCATAAATATATCATCATGAAAGGTACTTTAATTCTTATTCTTTTAGTGTTCAGCTTCCATTCCGTTATGGCTGTTTCTCCCCGGATAAAGGGAATGATCCGGGATAAAAGCACAGGCAATCCGATCGAATTTGCGGATGTCATAGTATTAAAGAAAGGGGAAACGGCAGCTGTTTCCAGTACGTTATCCGGAACAGATGGGTCTTTCCAGATAACGGATATTAACGACGGGGAATATTCATTATTGGTCAGGTTGATCGGATATGATGTCTATACCCGTGAAACGATTACGCTTCACCCCTCCCAGCCCATATTGGACCTGGGTATTATCGAATTGCAACCACTGGAAGTCGGATTATCCGAAGTCGTAGTGGAAGGTACGAAAAGACAGATCATCTATAAACTGGATAAAAAGATCATCGATGCCTCCAACAACCTGATGGGAAGCGGCGGTACGGCTGTCGATATACTTGAAAACACCCCTTCCATACGGGTCGATGTCAATGGTGACGTAACATTCAGAGGGAGTAGCGGCTTCAAAGTATATATCGATGGAAAGCCGAGCTTCTATTCTGGTACGCAGGCACTGCAACAGATACCGGCCGGACAGATAGAAAATGTGGAAATCATCACTACCCCATCGGCTCGTTATGATACGGATGGTGAAGTCGGCATGATTAACATCGTCACTAAAAAGCATAAACGCCAGGGTATTAACGGTATGGCGAATATGTATGGCAGTACAGCCCTTTCCAATGGAGTCGATTTCCTTATCTCCCAGCAATTAAATAAATTGCAATGGCATTTTGCCGGACATTGGAACCAACCGATCCGGGAAAGCCACTTCGATCAGCAAAAAACAACCATTGTCGATGATGTAACAACAACATCCATCTCTCATGGTCCCAGAAAAGGGAAGAACTACCATTACGGATTGCGCGGAGGCATCGATTATTCTTTCTCTCCGAAAACATCCGTCAACGCAGAGTTGCAGGTCGTCCATGACAAATTCACCCGCGACGGCAACCTGGACTACACGGAAACCCGCAAAGACGCTACCGGCGAATCCGCCCCGCACAACTTCAACAGCCGCGATGAATTCGATCTGCACTCGACTGTCAATATCGGGAAAGCCGGATTTTCCCATAAGTTCAATGACGATGGACATGCACTTTCCGGCAGTTTCATGTTAGGATATGAAGGAAATCCTATGGAGTATTTCCAAAGCGACCTGTTTGATAAAAGTGACCAACGTCAACAGGGACATCGTGCCTGGGAGGATGAAATACGTTGGACGGTACGCGGTAATGTCGACTATAAATATCCTTACAGCAAGACCGGTCATTTGGAGAGCGGCTATCAGTATCATTCTTACCTGGAAGACGGCGATTACAGTATGCAGTTCTGGAACCCGGAGAAAAAGGAGTTCTACTGGCGCGAAGATATTTACAACACATTCTATTTTCAACGTGGTATCCATTCGGTTTATCTGATAGGCAGCGATAGTTATAAGGCATTCGATGCACAGGTCGGCGTCCGGGGCGAACATACGCACCAGGTATTACGCAGCTCCATCGAAGGTGCAAATCGGAAAGTAAACCGTTTCGAAGTTTTTCCTTCCGTACATATCGGATATACACTTCCCCATGAACAGAAACTGACATTTGCCTATTCGTACCGAACCAACCGTCCGGAACTCTTTTACATGGAGCCATATATCACGTATCGCGATTATTACACAGCCGAGATCGGAAATCCAGACATCCGGCCTGAATATATACATTCCTTTGAACTGAATTACAAAAAGAACTTTGGAGAACAGTTATTACAATCCAGCTTGTTTTACAGGTCGCGAAAAGATAAGATCGAACGCTTGCGTGTCCCGTATCAAGCCGGAGTGACCCTCGACTCTATGGCAAATGTCGGAAACGACCATGCTCTGGGTATCGAATTAAACGGACAACTAACGATTAACAAATGGTGGAACCTGAATGTAAACGGAAACATTTACTACTATAAGGTAGTGAACGATATTCAATCGGGTGGAAAGAAAGAGACCAGTACGAATTATGATATTACATTAAATAATATGTTCCGTGTATTTAAGAACACTCGCATCCAGTTGGACGGTAACTTCGTAGGTCCGTCGGTTACGACGCAGGGACGGTCGGATGCTTTCTGGTTTGTCAACCTGGCAATCCGTCAGCAACTGTTCAGTCCCAACCTGCAATCGACACTTTCTTTCCGGGACATATTCAACTCTGCCCGTTACAGAAGCGATATTACAACAGCAGACCTACAATCCATTACACGCATACGACCGGATTATCCGGTTATAACCTTGTCTATCAGTTATACATTCAATAACTTCAAGAGAGGTTCACAAAACTCACGGGATAACCGGGACCTGTTTGAAGGAACCAATCATTAAAAAAGATCTTAAGGGTGTGCCAAATGTCCGTATAAAGGACTACAAGATGGTACACCCTTCGTACAAATGAATTTTGGAATATCAACATTCTTATTGAAATTTCAATAACTTTGTAATTCAAAATCAAAGTAAATGGGCAATTCTGAAATCATTATATATCTGTTACCTCTCGTCTTTATGATACATGACTTTGAAGAGATAATAGGCTTCAAAGCATGGTTTACAAAAAATGGTACATGGTTACAATCTAAATATCCCCGATTTAGAGAACAAATCAGTCATTTAGAAACAATGTCCGTACCTTCTTTCGCATTAGCAGTCGCAGAAGAATTCATACTGATTAGTATAGCCACAATAATTTATTTACTTTTTGAATGGCCTTATGCATGGCTAGCCTTTTTTACTGCATTTGCTTTTCATATAGGCATACATATCATTCAATTTATAATTATCAGAAAATATATTCCTGTCATAATAACCTCTATTTTATCTATTTCCTATATTATTATCGGGATAGATTACATCGTTCATTCATTTTCCTTCAAAGAAATTGTAATCTGTTTCTCCATTGGATTATTGGTTGCTATTACTAATTTAATATTGGTTCACAAGATAACACCTAAACTAGATAAACTTATATAATATGGATATATCTAAAATCGAGAAAATAATCTTTTATAGTAATATTCTTAGAAAAGAAATGCAAGTTTGTGTATACTTACCCAAAAACTATAAAACTTCCCCTCCTCTTCCTGTATTATATTTTCTACATGGAAGAAGTGGCAATGAGAATATAATGTTTGAAGTTGATATACAAACTAAAGCAGATTTACTTATACATAACAGAAATATCGAGCCACTAATTATTGTTTGTCCAAGAATTGAAAATAGTCGTGGTATAAACTCTTCTTTTAACAGCCAAGATATTCCTGATTCCATTTACAATGAAAGATTTATCAACCTTGGAATGTATGAAGATTACTTTATACATGAAATAATTCCTTTCATAGACAATACCTTCAACACAATACGAGATAGAAAAAGTAGATTCGTTGGCGGTGCATCGGCTGGAGGATATGCTGCTCTTCATAATGCATTCCGTCATCAAGATCTTTTTTCAAAAGTGGGAGGTCATATGCCCGCATTAGAATTAACTCTAGAAAAAGAAGATATGCCTTATTTTCAGGATATGGATACTTGGGAAAAATATGATCCTATATCTATTGCCCGTAACAACAAAATAATCCTCGACCTTGAGGTTTATCTGGATGCAGGAGACAAAGATGAAGGTGAATTCTATAAAGGTTGCTCAATTCTACAGGATATATTAAAAAAGAGAGCAATTAATTCTCAAAACCACGTATTCCCAGGCCATCATAGTATTGAATATATAAAATCCAATATAGAGAAATATTTGGAATTTTATGGTAAACGTACAAAGGAATAGTAGAATGGTGTAAAAACCGTAAAAAGGGTAATCTTTCCCCTGATTTGGGTATAGAACAGGAAGTATATTTCTTGTAATTTTGCATTATGAAAATATACATCTAAAAATTAAGTTTATGATACTCAAGGATTTTTTACAAGTTATCCGGACACGGGGGCCACTCAATACACCGGAAATCCATCGTTTCATGGATGAGATGAGCAATGAGGCACGGCGTATCACCTTCGAACTGAACGGTTCCTATCATACCTCCGACGAGGTTCGGGCATTACTTTCGCGATTGTTCGGATACGAAGTCGATCCGACACTGCGTGTATTTCCTCCATTCTATACTGATTTTGGAAAGAATATACAAGTTGGTAAAAATGTTTTTATCAATGCCTGCTGTCACTTTCAGGATCACGGTGGTGTTACGATCGGTGATGATTGTCAAATCGGACACAACGTTGTGTTCGCTACCCTCAACCACGGCCTTGCACCGAAAGACCGTAAGACAACCTATCCTGCTCCCATTGTACTTGGCAAAAATGTCTGGATCGGTTCGAATGCCACTATTTTACAAGGCGTAACCATTGGCGACAATGCCATCGTTGCAGCAGGAGCAGTCGTAACAAAAGATGTGGCTGCAAACACGGTAGTTGGCGGTGTTCCGGCAAAGTTCATCCGGAACATAGAATAATGTGTGGAATAAGAAATTCAGAATGAATTCATTTTGTATATAAATAGCTATTTACATTAAGATTTCAAAAAGATATTTCCTATCCGATAAATAATTACTTCTTTTGCCCTCCATACAGAGATGTTGATTAATGGGCGATAGTTGTATTGACATAAAAACGATTGAAGCCTTATGGAATAGCGACCATAAGGCCTTTGAAGCTGTTTTTATAACCTATTACAATAAAACGAAGGCGCTCATATACGGATATATTAAATCAGAATGCGATGCAGAAGAACTGACGGAAGATCTATTCGTAAACCTCTGGATCAACCGTCAGTCTATCGATACTTCCAAATCTTTCGACGCCTACTTACACACGATCGCCCGTAATGCCGCCATCAATTACCTGAACCATAAATACGTACACTTAGCTTACACGAATAAATTCCAGTTTCAGGAATGTAGCTCTACTTCGGAAGAAGACCTTATAGCCAAGGAACTCGGTCTATTGATAGACGATCTTGTCGAAAAAATGCCGGAACAACGAAAACAAATTTATATCCTTAGCCGGAATGAAGGATTAAGCAACACGGAAATTGCAGAACGGTTAAACACGACAAAAAGAAACGTGGAAAGCCAGTTAAGTCTTGCTCTGAAAGAGATACGAAAGGCCATATCCACATTTATATTCTCCCTATTCTGATCTTTTTTCCAAAAATCTCCTTTTTCTTACTGAGTTTTTCCCTCTTCGCCTGTATATATAATAAAACATAGAAAATGGATAATAGCAACCTATCAAAAATCATCAAACGATATTTATCCGGACGCTTTCCAAAGGAAACCGAAGAAAGGGTCCAAAGATGGATTATTGCAGACAAGGATACAAAAGAAAAAGAAGAAGCCTCATTCGAATATTGGAACGAATTGGACGCCAAAATCAATGCAAATACTTATTCCGCATTGAAACGGGTGAATCAAAAGATCGGATATTCAGAAAGGCAAACGATCCATATTCCATTCTACAAGAAAACTTTGCGGATTGCCGCAATACTTATTCCCCTCTTGCTTATCACCGGAGGATACTTATATTATACTCAGAATAAACTTATCGAGATCACTGTCGCATACGGAGATACCCGGCATCTATTCTTACCCGACAGTTCTGAAATATGGATCAATTCAGGATCGAATATAAAATATCCAAAATCTTTCACGGACAACCAGAGACTGGTATACCTTGAAGGTGAAGCGTATTTCTCCGTAAAAAAGGATCAGGCAAAACCATTCATCGTAAAAACCGAACAATTATCCGTGAAAGTTCTTGGAACGAAATTCAATGTCAAAGCCTACTCGGATGATGAAAACATAACAACAACACTTACAACCGGTAAAGTGGAAATCAGTACCCAATCTCAGGAAAAACAAATCCTCAAGCCGAATGAACAACTGACATATAACATCAAGACCTCTGTAATGAATATTGAAAACATATCAGCGGCAGAAACCGATGCCTGGCTTACAGGGCAGATATTATTTATCAATTCATCATTTCAGGATATAAAGCAAACATTGGAGAGACGTTTCAACATCACAATTGATGATAAGACGAATATTCCGGTGTTCAGACTATATACAGTTAAATTCCTAAAAGGCGAAACACTGGATGAAATCCTTCAGATATTGAAAGATGTTATCGGCTTTACCTATCAACAACAAGGAACCCATATCGTATTAAACCAATAATACAAATACAAACAATGGATCGAATTAAATCAATACAACTCTATAGGATCATCATTTTACTATTTTTCATTTCTTTCTCTTTTGGAACTATCGCCCAAGAGAAAGAGAAAAAAATCTCCATACAAAACAAAAGCATATCGATCAAAGAGGCATTCTCCGAAATAGAACAACAAACGGATTATAGCATTGCTTACGAACAATTAGCTTTGGACCTGAATAAGAAAATATCTCTTTCTTTGAAGAATGTCAATATCGATAAAGCCCTGAAAGAGATATTGAACAACAGGCAATATACCTATAAGATTAACGGCTATCACATTATTATATTCCTAGTCAGTAAAGAACAAGCTCCCGACAAATCAATAGAAAAACCCATGCAGACAATACGAGGAATCGTTATCGACTCCAAAAGTAACACTCCGATCGAATATGCGACAATAAGTATTTTAAGAAATCCATCTTTAGGAGCTGTCACTGACAGTCTTGGTGAATTTTGTATAAAGGATGTACCTGTCGGACGCTATAATATACAGACCTCCTATATGGGTTATCACACCAATATAGTCAATGAAGTGCTTGTTACTTCCTCCAAAGAAATACATCTGGATATCTCGTTGAACGAAAACATGCAACAGCTGAACGAGATCGTTGTACATCCGGAAGTAAAAAAAGCAGAACCCGTAAACCCGATGGCCATTACCGGAGGACGGATGATCAGTATGGAAGAAGCAAGCCGGTTCGCCAACGGATTTGACGATCCGGCACGTCTGAGTTCTGCCTTTGCCGGTGTGGCCGGAGATGTAGGAACAAATGCAATTGCCATTCGCGGAAACTCCCCACAATATACACAATGGCGACTGGAAGGGATCGAAATCCCCAACCCTACCCACTTTGCGGATCTGGCCGGATTAGGCGGTGGTATCTTATCTGCATTAAGTACCCAGATGATCGGTAATTCTGATTTTTATAACGGAGCCTTTCCTGCCGAATACAGCAACGCTTTATCGGGTGTTTTCGATTTTCATATGCGTAACGGGAACAATCAGAAATACGAATACGCATTTCAATTAGGATTAATGGGTATCGATTTAGCATCGGAAGGACCGATCAGTAAAAAACGAGGAAGTTCGTATCTGTTCAACTACCGGTTCTCTACAACCAGTCTTGCCAGCGGAGGTGAAAGCAATCTGAAATATCAGGATCTTTCGTTTAAATTCCACCTTCCTACTAAAAAGGCCGGAACATTCTCTATTTGGGGATTAGGATTAATCGATAAAAATAAAGCCGATGCAGAAGAACGTTCCAAATGGGAAACACAAGTGGACAGGCAATCGGCGAAAAACAATATGACCAAATTAGTCGGGGGAATAACTCATAAGTATTTCATCGATGAAAATACTTACCTACGTTCTTCCCTGTCTGCCACTTACTCAGAAGATCATATATCGGCGGACCAACAAACGCTGGAAGACAAATCAGTACCTGTCGGAGATATCCGGAACAGGAAATGGGATATCGTATTCAATTCCTTTATAAACAAAAAATTCAGTCCGTCTCATACCAACAGGTCCGGGATTACCATTACAGGACTAAACTACGATCTCGATTATAAAGTCAGTCCAAATTTCGGTTTGAATAAACCGATGGAACAAATATCGAAAGGGAATGGAGAAAACATGGTACTGTCGGCTTTCAGCAGTTCGATCCTTGCCATTAGCCGGAATGTGACAGCCAGTTTAGGTATTACCACTCAATATTTTGCCCTTAATGACAACTGGTCTCTTGAACCCCGGGTTGCCCTGAAATGGAAGCCAGTAAACAGACATTCATTCTCTGTCGCTTACGGCCTGCATAGCCGCAGAGAAAAGTTGGATTACTATTTTATCGAACAGGATATCGACGGTAAGAAAGCAACCAATAAATATCTCGATTTCTCCAGAGCACATCATATAGGATTCAGTTATGATTGGAATATCAGTTCTAATCTTCATCTGAAGATAGAGCCTTATTACCAGTATTTATACAACATACCGGTTGAAGAAAATTCATCTTTCTCCTTGATCAACCATGAAGATTTTTATTTAAACAGAATATTAACCAACAAAGGTGCAGGTAAAAACTATGGTATCGATATAACCCTGGAACAATATATGACAAACGGTTTTTATTACATGCTGACAGGTTCCGTCTTCAAATCTAAATATAAAGGTGGAGACAACATCTGGCGAAACACAAGAATGGACAGAGGCTTTTTACTAAATGCCCTTGCCGGAAAAGAATGGATGGTCGGAAAGAGGAAACAAAATATGTTTAGTGTCAATGCCCGTCTGTTTTTTCATGGTGGCGACCGTTATACCCCTATCGATGAAAATAAAACAAATGAAGAACATGATATTATCTTTGACGAATCCAACGCATTCAGCAAAAAGTTCAGCCCGGTCCTGAACGGTGATATCTCTGTAAATTATCGAATAAACAAACGAAAACTATCCCACGAATTCTCATTGAAAATGCTCAATGTCGGAATGCGTACCGGAATGCATTTCTATGAATATAACGAGAAAACAAACAAGATAAAAAAAGAAATTGGCACAGGGATAGTTCCGAATGTGAGTTACAAATTGTATTTCTGATTCAGAATAGCCACCTTCACAACCCCATCCAAACGATTTTCAAAGACACGATAAGCCTCTTCAATCTCGTTCAACGGAAATTTGTGAGTAATAAGCGGAGTGGTGTCTATCTTACCCTGCTCGATCAATTCGAGAATCTCGGCACAGTCGCAACCGTCCACGCCCCCTGTTTTAAAGGTCAGGTTCTTTCCATACATATCCGGTAAAGGAAGAAGCTGGGGTTTATCATAGAGGGCAACAACGGTGACAATCGCATTGGGTCGGGCACAATCCCACGCCAAACGGAAAGTATCTTCGCTACCCGCTACCTCCAAGACCACATCTGCACCGCCGTGATCGCTGTTACGAAGTACGAAATCCTTGCAGTTTTCAGGTTCCGTCACCAGCACATCAGGGTAATGTTCACGGACAAACCGGATTCTTTCAGGGGACTTTTCACAGACAATGATACGTCGTGGCTTCTTCAGCATCACACAAAGCAATGTACAGATACCGGTAGGACCGGCACCAATGATAAGCACTGTATCATCATTGGAAATCTCTGAAATGCGGGCTGCCCAAAAACCTGTGGCCAACACATCACCAACAAATAAAGCTTGCTCGTCGCTAACCGTCTCCGGAATACGGTTTAATCCACTGTCAGCATAAGGAACCCTGACATATTCTGCCTGACCGCCGTCTATACGACATCCTAAAGCCCAACCGCCATTGGGATCCGTGCAGTTGTTGACATACCCATGTTTGCAGAAGAAACATTCCCCACAGAATGTCTCTACATTTACGGTTACCCTATCCCCCGGTTTGACGGAAATAACATCAGGACCTACCTGCTCCACAATACCAACCATCTCATGTCCTACCGTTATTCCGGGTACGGCACGTGGTACACTACCATGTTTAATATGCAGGTCACTCGTACAGATACTACCCAGCGTCACACGTACGATGGCATCACGTGAATCTTTTATTTCCGGTTCCGGCTTCTCGCGCAGTTCGAATTTACCATGTTCAATATATGTATATGCAAGCATAATCTCTTTTTGTTAGTGAATAGACTTCACAAAGATAGAGAAATCAAAAACAGACATAACAATCTATATTACTATTTTATTTTTAATCCGGGAATCAACGGAGTAGTGTCGATCAGTTCCAGATGTTTTACCATATCGAGCGTTCCCTGTTTGTATTTCTGGAAATGAGGAGTTTCGATATGGCTTTTATAGGCAGTTTCATCCGCATAGATTTCAAGTATAGTCACCTCATTCGGATGATCCTTTCCAGCCATTGCATAAAGTAGCAGTACACCCGGTTCCAACCGCATGGAGGCTTCTATCTCTTCCTTCAGATAAGCATTATATTCAGCCAACCGTTCCGGATCGACTGTAATTTTCGACAGACGTACCATATTTTCAATTTCTTGTGCGATCACCGGAATAATCACGGTGGTCAGCAATAAAACGATTAGTAACTTCTTCATTTGCTTTATTTATTTTGTTTCTTATCTTAAACCAAACTTCGCTGGTTTTATTGTTTTTCAAATTTCCCCGCTATATCACCCGCCACATTCAAAATCCCGATACCATCACCATCGATACGACCGATCTTAATCAGATCGTTGCTTCGCGACCAGTTTTTACAGAAAATAGCGACATTACCCCACGGTACATAAATCGTAATATCACCGGGTGCGGGTGAGCAGCCCCGTGTCACACCAGCCGTCGTCAGCGCAGGCGACGGATAAAAAATCTTTTCAGTAATATTGTTATAATCATTCAGAGTCACCTCCAAAGGCAAACGCGACAGGAAATCCCATGCAGCAGCATTGTCTTCCATCGTAGCCGTAATCGTCCGGCTGCCGACTGTAATATTTAGTTTCATAGATGCTGTAGGAGTTTCGGGTTGTTCAGGTGTTTCAGGTGTTTCAGGTATCACCGGATCATCGTCCGATCCTCCGCAGGCAGCCATCGACATAACGGTCAACAGCATCAATGGAATTAATAAAAACTTTTTCATATCACTACTATTTATCAGATTATCTTTGTTTTAATTATTCTGATACAAAAATAGAGTCTCAGAAACACCGGGACTTTATACATTTTACTGATAATTGTACCCTAATCATGGATTCTGAAACAACGATAGAAATCGTATGAAGAAAAGAACTACATTTGTAATGTATAAAAACATAAAGCGATATGGAAGAGATCAATAAAGATGAAATTATCGAACTGGACAGCGTAGATCGTTACAACAAAATCTTCGGACTTGAAACCCAGCATCCTTTGGTGAGTGTCGTCGATTTGACCCAGTCCACACAATGGCCTGAAAGAGCCTGGTTCCGATATGGGGTGTATGCACTATTCCTGAAAGATGTCAAATGCGGTAACATCAAATATGGTCGTCAATATTATGACTATCAGGATGGGACTATCGTCTGCTTCGCTCCGGGACAGGTAACCGACCTGGAAATGCTACCGAACATACAGCCTCATGCACACGGTATTCTCTTTCATCCTGACCTGATACATGGTACCGCCCTCGGTCAGGAAATCAGGAACTACTCTTTCTTCTCTTACGAGACCAACGAGGCACTCCATCTTTCCGAAGAAGAGCGGCAAACTGTCATGGACTGCTTACAGAAGATTTCAAACGAACTGAAACATGCCATCGATAAACACAGTCGCCGGCTGATCTGTGCCAATATCGGATTATTACTCGACTACTGTATGCGTTACTATGAACGTCAGTTTCAAACACGGGGTGAGGTAAATAATGACATCATCGTCCGCTTCGAACAGTTACTGAATGATTATTTCGAGGGAGACGCACCTCAAAAAGAGGGATTGCCATCCGTGAAATATTTCGCCGACAAAGTCTTCCTTTCCCCCAACTATTTTGGCGATATGATACGTAAACAAACAGGACGCACCGCCTCTGAGTATATACAGGACCGAGTAATAGGAGTGGCAAAGGAAAAACTACTCTCATCCGACAAAACGATGAGCGAAATAGCCTACGACCTCGGCTTTCAGTATCCTCAACATCTCAGCCGCATGTTCAAACGGGTAGTTGGAATAACTCCCAATGAATATCGGATGCAGAACTGAGCACTCAAATATCTTTACCATATGTTTCCCGTATCCGGAATGTACTATATGCCACACCCCAGATATCCGAATAATTCGTTTCTTTGATAAGCGCAACTATTATCGGAGATATATTAGCAGCAAATGCCATCAGCACGAAACTTCCACCGGTAAGCCATGAACCATCAAAGTAGATATGGAATAACCGTCTCGCTTTTTGTTGGCGGAAAGTCCGCATGAAATACTGTTAATAAATTCCTATGGTTGTAAACGGTAGCGGTTATCTGTTCTACATTCCGAATGATGAAATAAACATTTCGATATTTTGTACTCGGTTTCGTTCATAGAACATGATAGCAGCCATACTGCCGATGACTGCTATCAATATGATGTACCCTATAAGTATTCGATGTTGAAGTAATAATTTCATTTGAAATAGAATTAACAACAAGTCATGCCTCTCGCTGCTATGTCTGATGGTAAGATATTGTACTGACGCTTAAATGCTGTCGTAAAATGCAAGCGGCTATGAAAACCGACACTCCAACACACTTCACTGACACTCTCTTTTCCTTCTTTTAGTAGTTTATAAGCCGCTTCAAGCCGTCGTACCACCAACCACTTTTCCGGTGAGAGATTGGAATACCAGCATAAACATACACGAGTACGTGTTGCGGCATACGAAATTCATTCAGCCAGTCATCGGGTAGGAAGCAACTGAATACTATATCGTCGAAATTATGTAGTCTGTCTTCAAGCATTAGAGCATTTCGAGTAATTCGATAAGACGTTCAGCATGCGCCACTGATACATTTTTTTGTTGCTCGATAAGTTCCGGTGTGGTACGGTTGCCGTAACTTACGCCGCAGGTATAAACACTGCCGCTATACTCCATGTGCGTCAGTCGGCAAGTTGCTTTGTAGCAAGCCAGAAATTCGTCGATCGTGTAGCCCATCGCCCCCTCATGGCTATACAATGCTTCGGGTGCTCCCGTTGTGAAAGAGAGAACGAGTTTCTTGCCTTTGAGTTTGTCTCCGGTACTTCCGTGCGAGAAACCGTGACGGAAAGTCTCTTCCATCCAGCGTTCCAATATGGAGGGTGCGGAGTACCAGAAAAGGGGGAACTGCAACACGACGATGTCTGCCCGGAGCAATTTCTGCTGTTCGGCTTCTACGTCGATTTTGAAATCGGGATAGAGTTCGTCCAGCTTTATGATTTCGGCTTCCGGCAGCCGTTCGTTCAGGGTTTCGAGAATCGTTTTATTGGCCACGGATGCGGCGAGGTCTGTATGGCCGCTGATAATCAATATATTTTTCATATTCATTCTTTTATTGTTATTTGTTTTATGCACCTACACCGCCGTCCACTTTATAGTCGGCTCCGGTTACGAAGCTGGCTTCGTCGCTTGTCAGAAAAGCGACGACGGCGGCAACCTCTTCGGGTTGTCCCATTCGACCGAGAGGTACGCTTTTCGTCACCATATCCTTGTGGGTTTTCGCGGCTTCGTCCGAAAGCTCAGTCTTGCCGTAGATAGGGGTTTCGATAGGCCCCACACCGAGTGAATTAACACGTACGCCGTCTTTTGCCAACTCTTTCGCCCATGCGCGTGTCATGGTATAGACGGCAGCTTTCGAGGCGGCATAGTTCGCCATCGTCGCGATAGGATTGGTTGTCATAGTTGTCGTGACGTTCAGGATATTGCCTTTTGCTGCCTTTATCATCGGCAGGCAGGCTTGTGTCAGCATGACGACGGCACGCACGTTGATGGCAAATACCTTGTCGTATTCGTCGATTTTCATCGTTGCAAACGGGGTGACGGGTGCCCATCCGGCATTATTGACAAGAATGTCGAGACGACCGTACCGTTCTCCGATAGTCTGGATAATAGATTCTATTCCGGTTTCCGCTTCGAGATCGACAGCAAGAAAGGTTATTTTATCGCTATGGGAGGCTGTTTCGGCAAGTGTCGTTTCCGTGCGGCCTACGATCAATACGTTAGCGCCTTCATCGGCCAGACGTTGGGCGATAGCTCTTCCGATGCCCGTCCCGGCTCCGGTTACAAGAGCTGTTTTATGATTTAATGATGGATACATATTTCTTATTTGATTTTGTTGATTTTAGTTTGCTGTCTCTCCGCTTTGGCCACAGTCTGCTGCTGCCCTTCGATAGTCCCCAACTTGGCAATATCCTCGTCCGTGCGGTTTCCGTGTATGGTAATATGACTTAGAGCTTCGTTCATGGCGGCATATTCGTCAGCCGTAATAGTCACTTCCGCAGCGCCCAGATTTTCAAGAATACGGGCATCGCTACGCATACCGGGTATAGGAACAATATGACCGGAATACATCACCCAAGCTAAAGAGATTTGTGCGACGGTACAATGCTTCTCTTCCGCATAGCGGTTGATAAGATCGAGCAGGACTCGATTGGCACGCATATTCTCTTCGGAATAACGGGTAATCACGCGCCTTACATCATCTCCCTTAAATTCAGCCGCGGAGTGGTATTTACCGCTTAAAAAGCCGCCTGCCATAGGCGAATAAGCGACAAAGCCGATGCCTTCAGCCTTGCAATAGGGAATTACGTCCGCCTCCCACTTGCGTTCCATCAGCGAGTATTCACTCTGCACGGCTGTTATAGGTGTAACGGCATGGGCCGCCTTGAGTTGTTCGAGGGTGGGTTCGGACTGTCCCCATGCACGGATTTTCCCCTCCTTGATCAATTCTCCCATCCAATAGGCAACCTCCGCGGGATCATTCTCTTTGGGCACACGGTGTTCCGTGTAAAGGTCAATATAGTCGGTTTGCAAACGCCGTAAAGAACCTTCAACAGCTTGTCGGATGCCGATACGACTCAATTTGCCTTCCGGATTCTCTTGTCCGGGCAGGACAGCCGGAGTGAATTTTGTAGAGATTGTTATTTCATGCCGGAAAGGTTTTAATGCCTTTCCCACGAGTTCTTCATTCTTATAACAACTGTATATTTCAGCCGTATCGAAGAAGGTACAGCCTTCCTCGTATGCTTTACGGATAAGACGAATGGATTCCTCTTCACTCGGACAAGTCCCATAGCCATGCGTGAATCCCATACAGCCAAGGCCGACAGCCGAGATTTCCAATGTTCCGAATTTTCTTGTTTTCATCATTCTGTATCTTTTACTTGTTTATCTTACAAGTTTTATACCCCAATTCATATTCCCGGTAGCACTAAGCGCGGCTACCCAGAACGCACCGAGCATTTCAGTGTAGCGGGACATACTGATATTTCCTAAATCAAGGGTATCTTCCCAGCCGAAATCCTTTAATAGAACCGCTACTTCGGCTTTCGCGTCAGCATCGTTACCGCAATAGAAGCCCGTAATGGCTTCCGGTAGTTGCCTCGGATGAACCATCAAATAATTGCAGAGATAGTTCAGTGTTTTTACGACTTTTGTGTCCGGCAGAAATTTTTGGGTTTCTTCTCCCAAGCTGGTTGTTCCGCTACACTTCGAATCGAGTGAAATATGCCCATCCTTGTAGATATACGGATTTGCCAAGTCGATCAACAGTTTCCCATTCAGATTTTCTTTTCCGGCAGCGTTCAGAGCTTCGAGCGAGTGGATGCCCTGCACACAGTTGAATACTCTTTCACCGAATCGGGCAGCATCGGCAAAAGTGCCGTGAGAAGCCCGCTCACCATTAGCTTTTGCCCAGTTTGCAGCTTTCTCATTGGTGGCATTACGCGCCCCCATCATAACTTCGTGACCGAGTTCGGTCAATTTCGTGGCGATGGCGTGAGTCACATCGCCTGTTCCCAATATTCCGTATTTCATACTTTTATTTCTTATTGTCAGGGTTAAATTGCTTGTCGTAATTCAGAAGGAATTTTACAAGTTCGGGATTACGGTGCGACCAGCGGAAGTCGGCAGGTTTGTCGAGCGGACGTATGCTTTCCATATCTTCCGGTGTGAGGGTGAAATCGAATACATCCAGATTTTGTTTCATTCGCTCGATGTGCGTGCTTTTCGGAATGGCGATGATGCCGCGTTGCACCAAGTAACGCAGGGCGACTTGCTGTACCGTTTTCTTGTATCGTTCGGCCAAGGCCGTCAGTACGGGATTGGTTAGAAGGTCGGGATCGCCTTGTGTCAGCGGCGCCCAAGCCATGATACGTGTATCATAGGGCTTCATTTCAGCTTCGGCGTCCCACTGCTGACTGAATACATTGGTTTTTAGTTGGTTTACGGCAGGTTTTATTTCGGCACATTCGGCCATATCCACGAAGCGGTCGGGATAGAAATTCGAGAGTCCGATGGCACGGACTTTTCCGGCCTTTACCGCTTTTTCCATCGCCCGCCATGTTCCCGGATAGTCGCTAAACGGCTGGTGGATAAGCAGCAGGTCAATGTAATCGGTGCACAACTTACGGAGCGATTCGTCGATGCTGCGGGTTGCCTTTTCTTCTCCAGCATTGGTAATCCAGACTTTGGTTGTGAGAAAAAGTTCATCACGGGACACACCGCATTTGGCGACGGCTGCGCCCACGCCTTCCTCATTGTAATACGCCTGCGCCGTATCTATCAACCGATAACCTACGCTGATGGCATCGAGTACGCAACGCTCGCACTCTTTAAGCGATACCTGAAAAACACCATATCCTATTACCGGCATTTCGGTGCCGTTGTTTAATTTTACAGTCTGCATATCATTCTGTTTTTAAAGTTAATATTCCATTTGTTTTTGAAATCATTCATGGATTTTGTGTAACCCGATACCTTTTACCGTGGGCAAGTCCATTTCGTCGTAGATGGGACTTTTTCCTGTCTCCAGCAGGGCGATAACATCCATTTCCTCTTTTGAAAGTGTGAAATCGAGGATATTGAAGTTTTCGATCATCCGTTCCTTGTGTACGGATTTCGGGATAACCACGATATTACGCTGATTCAGCCAGCGGAGAATCACAGCTCCGACACCCTTATTATGTTGCTCTGCTATCGCTTTCAATGTAGGATGGTTGAATATGTCATTCAGCCCTTCAGCAAAAGGCGCCCATGCTTCGTGCTGGATGCCTTCCTGCTGTAAGAAAGCATTGGCAGCCTGCTGCTGGAAAAACGGATGCGTTTCAAGCTGGTTTACGACGGGTTTTATTTCGTTATGCAAGAAAAGGTCTTGCAGGCGTTCATTAGAGAAACTCGTAACCCCGATAGCCCGGATACGTCCCTCTTTATAGAGCCGCTCCATCGCCCGCCATGCGGCATAGTAATTCCCGTATGGTTTGTGCATTAAATAGAGGTCGAGGTAGTCCAATCCGAGTTTTTTCATCGAGAGGTCGAAAGCCCGCAGGGCATCGTCATATTCATAGTCCTGTACCCATAGTTTGGTGGTAACGAACAAATCTTCGCGTTTCAGCCCGCTGTGCCGTATGGCATCGCCTACCTGTCTCTCGTTGAAATAGGCCGCGGCTGTGTCGATCATCCGGTAGCCGGCTTCGAGTGCGTCTGTTACGACCCTTTCCGTCTCATTCTCGGGAATCTGGAAAACCCCGAATCCTATGGCCGGCATTATCACTCCATTGTTCAATCTTACTTCCTTCATCGTCATATTGTTTTTGATTTACAGGTGCAAAGTTATAGGAATCATACAGATACATTATTACAATATACGGTGAGAGATTTTCACTTTTCGTGGTTTTTGTCTATATTTGTATCCGGCAAATATGAAGAGAATGGAACAGGTGATTTGGGATAAAATATACTTTTGGGATTCCGTTAATGATTGCGATCCCCAAAAGCAGTTCGGCCATATTCTGCATATCCTCTGCATGGAAGGAAGCATGAGTTTTGTTTTTCACAATGTGAGGTACAATATAGCCAAGGGCGACTATGTCATCCTGCCCAACGGTTCCTTGGCCTGCTCTTTCTCGGAGTCCTCCGACTTTGACGCCATTATTATGAGTCTTTCCGAATCATTTGTCA
>OGIE01002414.1_pt1:0-10000 | contig 22891 bp, 7 predicted proteins | sample 1571581 | NCBI WGS metagenome assembly OGIE01 (sample SAMEA2582021, study PRJEB24529) | metagenome | biome: Human gut stool | place: China | collected 2011
GATCGTTTTCGTCCCGAGACCTTTTACTTTTTTTCTAATTCCCACATTATGAAAAAAAGTAAAAGGTCTCGGGACGAAAACGATCCTATTTGACCACTGTACATTGCTAACATAAGGAAATAGAATAATCGAGAATCTCGAGTAACCGGCCAAGCCGCTAAAGTAGCTAAAGTGGTGATGAATCCCGTCAGTAAAAAGGGTCCTATCGAAAGTCCATCTATTCCTAATCTCCAGTGAAAATCCAAAAAATGGATCCATTTAGAATCTTCTGCCAGTTGGATTAATGGATCGTCCGGCTGGAAATGATAACAGAATGCGTAGGTTGTTAGAAGTAGCTCTAGCATTGAAATACATATAGTATACCACCGGATAACCTTATTTCCTCTATGAGGAAGAAAGAAAATAAAAGAACCTGCAAATATGGGCAAAACTACAATTGTAGTTAACCAAGGAAAATAATTCATGGTAAAGACAAGATACACTTGAGCCAAAAAAACTAAACCCGTACCCGGAATTTATTTAGTTAGGGTACGGTACAGGTTTTTGTCGGTAAAAAAAAAATCCAAATAGAATAGAATGGATTCAAGTGGACTTTTCTGAAACGTATCAATAAGCTAGACCCATACTGCGGGTTGTTTCAGGCCCTAAATAAACTCGAACACTTAAAAAATCGGTTGGACAGGCAGATTCACATCTCTTACAACCAACACAGTCCTCTGTTCTTGGAGCAGAAGCTATTTGTTTAGCCTTACATCCATCCCAAGGTACCATTTCTAATACATCTGTGGGACAAGCTCGTACACATTGAGTACACCCTATACATGTATCATAAATCTTTACTGAATGTGACATTGAATCTATAATTTTTTTTAACTTCATTTATTTTCGATCTAGTTCTAGTAAAGTAAATGAACCACATATTCAAATACCAGATGAATCAATGATTTACCAGAATTTTTGAATTAATCTACTTCTGGATTGGATCGGCTTATTATAAAATAAATAAAAAGAGGAGGCCCAAAATACTTAGATTTATTCCATTTTGGAAAGTATGATTATACCTTAAGGTGCCATACTTAGTAATCTAATTTGAATTGATGACGATTCAAATTAACATGTTTTTATTTTAGCTTTCGAAATTTTCAATTGACTGATTAATTCTTTATAACGTACTTTATCTTTTTTAAACAAATAAGCCAGTAGTCGTTGCCGTTTTCCTAGAATTTTTCGTATACCTCTCTGAGATGAATAGTCTTTTTTGTGCAATTTCAAATGTGAAGTAAGCCTTTTTACCTTATTGCTAAAACGGAATACTTGAAATTCAACGGACCCCCTGTTTTCTTCTTTTTCTTCATGCGAAATAACAGATATGAATGATTTTTTTGTCATAAAATTGAAACCTTCCTTTTTTTTTTACCAAATATGGAATTTTGCCAATCAGTAATAATAATGCCAGCTATTTTTCTCTTGTACACATAATAATCCGAATTCCCTTATTCACTCATTTTCATAAAATGAATGAATGAATGAATAAAGAAAATTCGGTTGATTCTTTTATAGATCTAATTGATACGTTATCGAATTAGTATCATGTATCGAAATTAGATGTAAGACAAGGCGTGTGCGTATCTATTTATCTACTAGATGATAAGGAATATCTAAGATAAATCTATCATAAATGAGTTTTTAATCGTGGATACATATGTATTCTTTATATACTAAAACGACTACCTAGTATCGAACCAATAACGATTCATACAAGCTAAATCTTCTAATCGATAATTGGGCCAAAGAAAGAATTTGATAAGTTTCTTTTTATCTCGATCAAGATCTTTGCTTTTATCAAAAAATTGACTACCTTTATTTACCCTATTCCCATTGCAATATACTGGGTTTTTATCCACACCTTTATTATTCCTTGAGTTTAAACAAATAAGAATTCTCAATTCTCGACGACGTCTAGGCGATAAAATATTTTCAGGAATAAGCAAATCATAATTGTTTTTGTCTCTGGATCTTTTTTGATTATTTTGGCGTTTTTTACTCTTATGAACCCATGAAATACCTATGGTTTGATACAGAATTAATTGCATATCAATCTTATACAGGCGAACTAGTTCAATAAATAATATTCCTTCTTCTAGCAATGTGTCCATAGGTGTAACGCCACTATACTCCATTATATCCATATTTAAATCTCCCCTGTGCAGAAAGGTTATAGCAAAGCGTTTTCGTCTTTTGTGTTCTTTCAAATGAAGCATAAGAACACCTACGTCGATATTGCGTAACACGTCCTCATCCTCCACAAACTTATTCCAGTCCATTTGATAACTAAAAAACTTTTGCTCCGCGCAAATAAAGTCGTCGTGTATACTAACGTTTTCTTTTTTTTCAAAGTGCTTTTGGATAAATGATCTGAAATTTTTTCTATGACCCACGTGTTTTTTTTTATATCTAGTTACAGCATCAATAGGATTCTCGTTTTTCTTTCTATTGACAATAGCCTTCTCGTTTTTCTTTTCATTGACACTAAAATTTTCAAAATCTGAAAAAAGCAAATTAATTGGTATAGTCCAGGGCTTAATTTGATATACATTATAAAGTAAGACAAATTCTGGGAAGAACCAAGATTCTATCGATACAGGACGACTTAGTATTTCTTCATTCATTCCCATCCAATCAAAAAGGTTTTTCGTTTCATGTGATCGGTAAAATTTTTGACGTGATCGGTAAAATTTTTGATAAATTTTGTGACAAAAAATATCATTCTTATCATCAAAACATTCTTTCTTTTCTTTCTCATAAATTTCTTTTTCTTTCTCATCAATAATTTCATCATCAATATCAAATTTATAAACAATTTGATAATTCTTAGGTTCAATCTTAGTATACTTATTATGGATCCAGGCTCCAATAGGACCTTTCTTTATAAGATGATCAAAATGGATAATTTTCCAATCAAAATATTTTCTATCCGGAGTTTTCTCTATATCCGTAATATTAAAATAATAAGTGATAGGGATACTCCACCACATATCAATTAAATTGCCTTTATGTATGTTGTAATTATTAGTATAAGAAAATTCTTTATTTTTATTTCCTTGGAATGGTATCCTATAACTATATGAATCCTTCTTATCCTCATGAAAAAGAAATTTATATGATAAAACCTCATATTTATGGTTTTTTTTCAAATTTTCCTTTTCATTCGGTAATAACAATAAAGGGGCTTTTGCATTTTGGTAATTGGAATTTATTAATTGTTCTTTTTCATATGAATTCCATTTTTTTTTATTTTTTTTTTCACCCCGAAAATATTTATTGATTTCATTTCGCCATTTTTGTGGTACTAAATGAGACCATTCTCTCTGAGATAAACCGTATTGATAATTACTTTTTAACCAGTTTTTCCATGGATTCATTACAGAATTTGGAAGTTTCTGAGTCCTTAGTTCGGAATGAATTATTCCTTGTGCTCCAAAATAATCTTTTATTTCATTCTTAAGAAATAAAGATGTTCCGTAATATTGAAAGACAGATCTTAACTTATATAAGTTAATTAGTTGGGCTTGTGATAATTTGTAAAATACGTAGGCTTGTGACAAAAAAGATAAATCAGAATGACTTCTCAATTTCTTCTGAATCTTACCACTAAGCAAACTACTAAACAAAAAATGTGATTTTTTTATAGTCAAAATAAACTGAATTGGATTTTTATTTGTTTCATTATTGTAAATTGATTTATACAAATTTTTTTTTGTTGATTCAAGAAAAAGAAAAAATTTTAGTGTATAAATTCTGGAAATATTTAAAATATTTAGAAATAGATCTACATATATCTTTTCCATAAAAAAACCCGATTTACTTATTAATCGAGCAGTTCTTCTTTTTAATATTTGAACAATATTTTGGAGTGATTCTAATCTTTTAACACCATAATGTGTTTTGTTAGGGCTAATATTTACAATTTTTGAAATTTTATCCATTTGATTTCTGATTGTACTTCTTCTATTAGCCAGATCTTTCATTCTTTTTTGTGTCAATGAATAATTTGTCAAATTCATGAATTGGGCTTCAATGGATGATTCATGAATCATCTGATTATTAATTATAGAATCGTTTTCTTTTATTATTTCACTTGATTTGTCTATTAATTCCAATTCTAAATTTGGATTTACGTTTGAAAGGTTTTTTGATAATCTTTTTTTCAATATTTTTTTCAAGATTTTTTTCAACATTTTTTTCAATATTTTTTTAACAATAACAATAATCCATTTGTGCTTCTTTCGAAATTTTTTAAATTCTTTGTAGAGTTTTTTTTCTATAAGTATAAAAAAGGAAGAAAGTTCTTTGTATTCGGGATCTCCATAAGGAATTTTTGTTGGCAGTCCCCAAGCTGTTAAATAAACAGAATCATTTTTATCTTGATCAGAAGTGTGCCAAGGTTTTAGGCGGAAAGGATATACTACCTTTATCTGGATACCCTCATCTTTCCAGAGCTCAGGAAATTGGTTTTCTGAGGATGGAATACCGTTATAGGTACATATATAATGTACTTCTTTCTCCAACTCTTGGAAATCTTCCTCCAACTCAGAACGTTGCAATAATAATATACGGCCAATATTTTTCGCTATTATCAATAAGGGTAATATAATATTCTTTCTAATATTTGAATGGGTGACTAGGATGTAAGACCTTATTATTTGACCGCATGAAAAGCGCATCCACATTAATTCACACTCTCTTATTTTTTCTTCTATTTTGTTTGTTCTGTCCTCTTTTTGCTCGTCTATTTCGTCCTCTTGTTCTCCTGATTCTTCTATAGAAATAAATAAATCTGCGAAAGAAGGGTAATAAGCCGAAAGTTCAAATTCTGAGATTTTGCTCATATACTTTAGAAAAATTCCTTTAATATAATACCAAAAGCGAACCAAACGATTAAACACAGAATCCGTTCTGTTCAAAAAAAATCTGGAATGTGAAAATGATTGCCACTCTAACCAAGTACTCGTTTTACGTTTTTGAGAACGCATGGAACCTTTAATTAAATCTCGCAATTGTGGTCCTGGTATATAACGTTTATAAGCTATTTGGCGGCTTGGTTCTGTTTCTGTTTCTTCAGTCTTAAAAAGAATTATACGTCTGGCTGGTAATTCGCGAATATCATCCACCTTTTGCACGCCGTCCTCTTCTGCTCTATGTATTAGTTCTAATTCATCGAGTAGTTTGTATGGCCAGCGAGGAACTTTTTTGCGGATTTTTTTTATTTCAATAGGTTTAGGTTTTTGACGTTTTTTTGGAATCGTTTGAGTCAAGGAATCTCTTATAAAACACATGAAATACACAAAATGTGCTCCTCTGGATTCTGCCCTTATTTTACGTGTTTTTTCAGTATAATTATAGTCCTTAGTAAGAAGAATTTGAATTCTATTTATCCAAATTGAATCTTCTAGCCTACAAATTTTTTTTAGCAATAGGATAATTCCCCATTTATTTTTAAAGATCTCTCCCCATTTATTTTGGGGAATAAAACGAAATTCATCTGGTACTGGTATTTTCCCTTCATTTATAATTATCATGGAGGGTATCCGACACATCATTCTGATGAACGTTTCTTTCACAATTTTATAAGAGGGTACCCATTTTTTTATTTGTCCACGATAGGATCCATTTATTAAAGGATCGTATCTGTTTGGTAAATATTCTTTGTTTTTTTTATCTAGGTTTGATTGTCCATCTTTGTTTTTTTTATCATTGCATAATCGAATTTTTGTTTCTAATACATTTGTTTTAAGTCCTTTTTTGTCTAAAACTGCAATTCTATTATAAAATTCATTACTTAAGCTTTTCTTTTTTTGTTCATTGGTAGAAATCCAATCATTGTACAGTTTATCATAGTTTTGTGTTGCAAAAACAGAAATCTTTCTTTGTATCATTTCCCGGAAAAGGGCTAAACTAGGTGGATATGAAAAAGAAATTCGTTCTTTTCCATCATTTTGACATGTAGAAAAATAAAATTGTGACATTTCATTTCTTACCGCATTTTCTAATCGCTTGTTTTTTATATATCGCGTTGGACGATTCCAACGGTTATAGTCGAAAAGAATAGAAATAAGAAGGGGTTTTTCAACCCATAAGGAGATTTTACTGTCTTCTTTAAGTATTTCTAACTTCGAAATATCTTGATTCCCAGAAAAAGAAGTTGGGATATTTTTATAGTATGCTTCTTGAAAAAGTTTAAAAAGGGAGGGAGAAGGATCTTTTGCGGTGAATCCCTCTTCGGAAGTCTTTTCTCGTTCAACATGTTTTTCTTCTGGTATTCCTTGCTGCATTATTTTATGAGTCAAAAAAGGTGACGACGTTCTGCCGAAAGTGCAGAGACAGATAAACAAAACGAGAATACTACTGACTCGATTCATATATTTTTTAAAATCGAAGATAAAATCCTGATAAAATCGAAACACATAGAAAAGGTACTTGTTAGATAGAATGTACCTATTCGCTCTAACGGAATAATTTTGATCTATCCAGTCTAATACGAATTTGACCCATTTCATGAATAAAATGTGACCAATTAACCAACCAACAAAACTACTTGTTACAAATAACATCTTGTTGTTGTATCGAAACATATAAATGGTGACTAATCTGGCTAACATTGAACTTGGGAAAAATAAATGGTTCAATAATTGATAAATGAGATTAATCAGGTATATACATTGAATGCTGGGATTACGCATTGAATTTTTCCTAGTAGATTGATGTTTACGTTTACCGTAAAAGTCTTCGGAATTGTACCAGTGGAAAAGAAGGACTAAAGAGGATAGAACTAGGAAAGTTATTGTATGCGGTCTACCCAATGCTAGATGCAGAGGCGTATAATAGATCGATATGAACATCACGAGCTGTCCCATAATTAAACCAGTTGCTGCTGCTACCTCCTTATCGATTGCTTTTTCTCCTTCTTCTATAACTTTAATATGAGCTTGGAAAAGTAGGCAATAAGAGGGCCCTATGGAAAACGTGGTCAGAAATCCATAATAGAGTCCGACCACAACGACCGAATTCATTATCCTCATGTATAAGGATGCTAGATTACCTAGTGAAAAAGATTGAAAAATCATGACAAACAAACCTCCTTTTGTTTTGTATTGTAATTTTGTTAAAAAATTGAAGTGATATTTACTATATGATTTTTTTAGATTATTTTAGTTCTATTTATTTACTATATGACCGATCAATAGAAAGACTCCAACACTCCACCTTTGTGGTATATTCCTCACACTAGATAGATATCATATTCATGGAATACGAATCACTCTCAAGATGCCTTGGTGGTGAAATGGTAGACACGCGAGACTCAAAATCTCGTGCTAAAGAGCGTGGAGGTTCGAGTCCTCTTCAAGGCATAATATTGAGAATGCTCATTGAATGAGCAATTGCAAGATCTCGGATCGATCGATATTGATATATAAATATCGATCCGAGATCTTGGTATTTTATTTAGTTATTCAGTCAAACCAATGATTCGTTATTGGAGCAGATAGCAACAACCATTTCATCAGACATGCGTATTTTTTATTTTCCAATTTTCATTTCATCCGGGAAAATCCATCCTTTTCTCAACAATGTCTTTGTCATTTGATCCAATAGTGTTCCGTTAGATAGGAACAGATTTAATAAATACTGATAACTCTCGGATAGAGTAATATAACGGAAACGTTCATTCGATTTAAATAATGAACTATTGGTTCTAAGCCATCTCTGGCGATTAATCAACAATTCAAAGTGCTTGTCTTTCTCTTTCAGATTATGGATAAACCAGCTTACCTTGATATATTTAGAAGGATCCTTTTTGGAAATTAAAAGCTCTATCTCTTCATCTGCAAAGAATTCTCGATTTGAAAACACAGAGACAGGGAGCTCATCCTCATCTTGGAATACGAAAAAGATTGGATCTGCAGGGTCCCAAATGAATCGGGTTAGTGCAAAAAAGCCCTGTTCGTTGAAAGATCTAGCTCGTGCCGGGTACGGCACGGTTCCACTCTGCAAGAACTCCGACTCTTCAAGCTCATCCTCATCATAAATGATCCACCTGTCCCGCAATGACCTGGCCCAATAGGGAAATCCCAATTCAGTGGTCCTTACGATCGAATCAAATAGAAAGCACGGGGGGTTCCATATTCTAGGAGCCCAAACTATGTGATCGACTAAATCCTGCGCGCTCTGTTCCCACTCTAAGTCTTCTTCATATTCTGCCAATCTCGATCTAAATTCGTTTAATTCCGATCTAAATTCGTACAATTCCGATTTCAATTCTTCTCCTTCGTACAATCCCGATTCAGATTTTCCATAGAGAGATCTACGATCAAGGATAGAACAAGATCCATTTTTCATCATATCTAAGGGATTCCTTAGTTTGGGCAAAATAAGCAATGGCACTGGATCATTCTCTTTTTCTGTCCGTAACAATCCCACCAGAGCGTCTTCTACTTCTAATAGGCCATGAACTAGAGCAGAATCATTATAAACGAGTCCACAAGAAGCGATCCCATTTTTTTCATCGGGTCCGGGTGGAGACCAAAGATCTTGAGCGACCGATCCGGCAGAACAACTCAAAAGATAAAGAAGTATCGTTAATTTCTTCATGCTCGTTCCGAGTTCGAAGTACCATTTGTACAAATAAGAATCCACTGCGTCACAGGATTCCTTCTTCATATAGATAGATATAGGATCTATAAGGCAATGACTTAGAAGTACATTTTGTGCAAGAGCCCTTCCTATCTGATAGAAAAGGATCCCATGATCCGCAATCGGTATTTTATCGAATCGGAAACCCCAAGTTTGTCTATGAAGAGCGAATCTAATTGTATTCGTATCTATAATTGATTTCTTCCCTGTAATACTAATCGATAGGGCCTCATTGGTAAGTCCTACAAGATCTCGTACATTGGAACTCAGGGTTATGGACCCGAATCCATTAGTCTGGAACATTTTCTTTTCCAAGTGAAATCCCCTAGTAGAAGAAAGAGTGAAAAGGTGCTTTCGTCGTTGTGGAATAAGAAGCCTTCGTATCTTCATGCATGTATTTAATCTATTCAGAGCTATTAGAGAGGGATCCACTTTTTGAGGAATATTAGTCGAAGCAATAACAAGATTAGTGGAAGATCTTTCACAATTCATGGAGATATACTTCACTAATAGACAGCGGGATAAGTAATTCGACTTATTCATATGCAGATCATGAATGTCTGGAATCCATATTATGCAAGGAGACATTATTTTTACTAATTCGAATTGAAATAAGATATAAAATGGCTCTGTTCTCTTTTCCATCTCGAATAGAGTATGATCCGCATCCTGATCCACAGCTATATACCTCAGCTCCTTTTCAACGTCAACATCGCTATCGTAACTATCATCAAGCTCGTCGTCACTCTCCCTAGTCCTGGGACCATCCTCAATATCTTCCATCTCGTCTTCAGTATCATAGTCAAAAATTATTTTAGTCTCCTTTGTTCTCAGGAACTTCCTCAGAAATACCGTAATAAAAGGAAAATAGGAGTTTGTCGCTAGGTATTTGACCAAATAGGATCGTCCAATTCCTATAGAACCCATCACTAAAATACCTCTCGAGGGGGAGGGGGATAGGTCTAAGCGGAGCGAAAAGGGTTTTCCATGAGATGGGAAATGAAAACTATTAGCCCCACACGAAGTTTGTGAATAAGTGATTGTCTGATAATGAGCAAGGAATACCCGTCTTTCTGCTAAACAAGATGTATTGAACTCATAATTCATTAGATACTTTTGATGAATGTCAACTAAGTGTCGTAAGTAAATTGCTCCCGGTTGTTCAAACATTTGATAACCAGACTCATTCTTTGAAAAATGATCACTATGCGTCAGACTCAATAGAATTTGATCAATCCTTTTTTCTGGCGTTAAAGCGGAGAACTGAGCCAAGAATTCTCTTTCTTCATCATAAACCGCATGAGTGCTC
>OGIE01002414.1_pt1:17500-22891 | contig 22891 bp, 7 predicted proteins | sample 1571581 | NCBI WGS metagenome assembly OGIE01 (sample SAMEA2582021, study PRJEB24529) | metagenome | biome: Human gut stool | place: China | collected 2011
AAATGGATTCGTATTCACATACATGGAAATTATATAGGAACAAGAATAATCGTTGATTCCTTTTTGAAAAAATAGAAATGGATTTTTGGGGAGTAATAAGACTATTCCAATTACGATACTCATAAAGAAAGAATCGTAATAAATGCAAAGAAGAAGCATCTTTCACCCAGTAACGAAGAGTTTGAACCAAAATTTCCAGATGGATGGGGTAAGGTATTAATATTTCTAACACATAATTTAAATGTAAGAATTTGTCCTCGAAAAAAGGAAATATTGAATGAATTGATCGCAAATTATGGGATTTTACTATTTTTTTTTCTTTTGCCTCTAGGGAAGATATTAACAGTAAGGAAAATGGAATTTCCATAATGACTGCAAATCCTTCTGATATTATTTGATAATACAAATTCTTCTTGTGCTTGTGCCCAAAAAAGTCATTTTGGTTAGAATGATTAGCAGAAAGAATCAAATGAGTCTGTTGATACATTCGGTTAATTAAACGTTTTACAATCAGTAAACTGTATTTCTTGTCGCCTGCATTTTCCAACAAAATGGATTTATTTAAACCACGATCATATGCAAATCCATAAATATATTCCTGAAAGATAAGTGGATAGAAAAAGTTGTGTTGCCAAGACCTATCTAGTTCTATATATCTTTGGAATTCTTCCATTTCAAATTAGACCGAAAACTAAAAAAAAGCAGGGAGTTTCTTGGATTATCAAATGATACATAGTGCGATACAGTCAAAACAAGGTATTCTATTTTGAAATAATTAAGTACCTCGGAGACAGGTAAATTCATCAACGGATTCTCTATTTTTTTCCATCTAATTGGTTTTTTTTTATAGGATAACAAAGCAAGATGGTTAGAAATCCTTTATTTTTTCAACCCAATCGCTCTTTTGATTTTGGAAAAGTATCTTTATCAATATACTGTTTCTTCTACACATTCATCTCCATATAGAAAATGGATAATCTAATAGTTAGGATTCACTAAAAACGAAAAAATTCACTCGTGTGAGAAGCCTTTCCCGTATCTGGCACTAATTTTTTTTTAACGTTAAATTAGATCGGGTAATCATTCAAATTACGAAGATAAGCTCGTTGCTCTTTCTTTCCCTAGAATTTGAACCATAGGGCTCGATCCATTTATTCAATCGACCAAACTTGCGAATTCATTTCGTTCAATTCAAATAATGTTTGTTTGGTACCGATTTGGTACGAATGAAATATTCTCCGAATTCTCTATTGATACGACATGCTCTTTTTTCCATTCATTTCCTTTCAGGATCAGTCGTGGTCTGATAAACTCTACCGATGATGTAGACGAATTCCTTGCTTCATCCAAATATGTAAAAGATCCTAGCCGCACTTAAAAGCCGAGTACTCTACCGTTGAGTTAGCAACCCCCAAAATAGTAGATACAATCGGGATCAAAATCAAATTCAAATTGAATTGAAATAAAAATATTGAATTGCAATATAAATTATATATAAATTATATATTTAGATAATTAGAATAGAAAATATATAATATAATGTAATTTCATTTCATTATTTAATAATAATTAATAAAAAAAAGAAATAGGATAGAAATAATGAAATTGAAATATAAGGAGAAAAATCTAAGTTAAGTATAAAAAAACTTGTGTTGGATTGGCACTACATAATAAATCTACATAAATGGATGAATAGAAAAGGAAGAATAAAAAAAAGTTATACCACCTCATTCTATCTTTTTTTTTATTTCATTAATTGAACTTCTTTTAATTAAGTCAAAATTCTTTTAAAACCTAAAACCTCTGTCTTCGCTAAAATATCATAAACGGTTTCCGTAGGTTGAGCGCCTTTTTCAAGAAAATCGAGAATAGCAGGAACATTTAAATAAGTTTGATTCTTTATTGGATCATAAAAACCCACTTTCCGCAGATCTCTTCCCTCTCTTCGGGACCGAACATCAATTGCAACGATTCGATAGACGGCTCATTGGGATAGATTAGATCAACAACAACCCCCCTTGGAAACGTATAGGAAGTTTTCTCCTCGTACGGCTCGAGAAAAATGATTCGAAGTTTTGTATTAGAATGGCAAATCAAAAAAGTCCATAAAATCTTCAAATGAATTAAATAAAGAATTAAGTCCTTTTTCTTTCCTAAAAAAATTAAATCATTTGTATACTCATAACTCAAGTTAAATAACTTTCAAAGAGCTCCAAAAAAAAATCCTTTGGCTTTTCATTTATTGAGCAGTCTCGAATACCCTTTTTTGTCTCATTTAGAATCGATTTGAATTCTGCATTCTGATTCAAATCCAATTAATTGTTAATTGGTGCGACAATTCAAATCGAAAATGGAAAAAAAAAAGGATGTTTCCTTGTTCCGGAATCTTTTATCTTTGTTTTGAATCATTGGGTTTAGACATTACTTCGTTGATTTTGAATCCTTTCAAAAATGGCAGCAACATACCTTTTTGTTATTTCTTTCTATCAAAGAATCATATGAACGGCGGATTCCCACACCATATATATAATTTTTATCGAAAAGGTTTTATCAATTCCAACAAAATTTCCTTTAGGATTTGAAACTTGCTTGATTTGGGTCCTTTCGATATCTCTGTCAAAGATATACTTACGAAGTTGTTCCAACTTATTCTTATTGATTGACACTAACCCTAGACCCTTTCCCCTTAAAGAAATGAATCAATACTTTCTACTCGAGCTCCATCCTGTACTATTTCCATTACACCCCAACAAAAAATGCGGGTTCGAATGGAAGAGAACAAAGGATGTCGAGTCAAGAGCATCCTTTAATTAGATTAGAGAATGATGGATATAAGAATCCACAACAGATCATGTCCTTCAAGTCGCACGTTGCTTTCTACCACATCGTTTCAAACGAAGTTTTACCATAACATTCCTCGAATTTTGAACCTCTATGCGGTTGATTCAATTATGGAATAATGAATAGTCATTGGTTCAGTTAGGACAGTCGGCACATAATAAAATATATCTTAAATTATTTTTTCATTTTTTTTCATTATTGAAATTGAAAAAAAAATTCCAATTTGTGTTACATCCAATAAAAACAATAAAATTGAAAAAATCGATTGGAAAAATACAATTTCTTTTCCCGGAATGAATAACAAAATAACAAACTTCCTTCTATTCTATATGAATATGAGGGGGTGGATATATGAAAACTTGTTTTTTGGAATTCAAATTCGTCTAATCTATAACCCCATCTTGCCTAAATCCCCAACAGATTCTGTTGTATCTGCGCGGCATTTGAACACTTATCTTATTAATTTGTGAAATTTGAAAAAAGATAAGATTCATTTTGGTTAGAATTATTAGCAGAAAAAATCAAATTCTATCCAATATTACACTTTATAAACGGAAAAACACAATCTTAATTATTTACTAGAATTACACATGCTCTTCCTCTGGGACGGAAGGATTCGAACCTCCGAATAGCGGGACCAAAACCCGATGCCTTACCACTTGGCCACGCCCCACTTTGATTTCTATTCGACACTAATAAAGACTAATGTTGTTATTGATTGTTCGTCAATTCCAGCCAAAATATCTTAAGAATCCTTTAGATTCCATTGTAAGTATTTTGACGCATGTAGATATAGAATTATACTGAATTTATTGATCATTACATATAATTCCATTAAAATATTGTATGAAAATAGAATTTTTTCTATTCTCAAAAGAGAATGGAAGGTTTTTTGGTTGAGTGAGTAAGTTCAAAAAAAAAGAAGGATTTTTGATCTTTCTTTTTTTATTTTCTTCATTTTTTCCTTCTATGAAGAACTCAATCAAAATACAATTATCTTAAAAACAAAATGTCTGTTATGCTTAATATCTTAAGTTTGATCTGTCTTAATTCTGCCCTTTATTCGAGTAGTTTTTTCTTAGTCAAATTACCCGAAGCCTACGCTTTTTTGAGTCCAATCGTGAATTTTATGCCAGTCATACCTGTACTCTTTTTTCTCTTAGCCTTTGTTTGGCAAGCTGCTGTAAGCTTTCGATGAAATCTTTCATCTTGTCCTAGAAAAATAAATGATTTTTTCGAGAAAAACGATTCGAATACTAATAATTGATAAGATCAGACAAGTCTGAAAGTATGAACTCTTGATTCAAACATGAGAATTCTTGGATAACCGCGATTCGGATCGCCTCGTTTTCCCACTCTAACTATCTATTTGAATTTTCCGTGAATGAAAAACCTTATTGTGATCCTCCACAAACAAGGGGGTATAAAAAAATTATTGATAAGTAAGATAATAATATATAAGATAATAATAATTTTTTTTTTAATTGTAATTCATTAAAGTAATAAAAAAAATTCTTTTCGATTTCTAAAAACTACTTTGGTTTTCGGTATCAAAATAGGATATATGGTATAAAAATAGAGAATTGATTCTCTTCAAAAAACAAAATGATCTTGGAGATTGTAAAATGCTTACTCTCAAACTAGTTTTTTGCACAGTACTGCTATTCGTTGTTTCTCGATGTGTGCGATAAAAATAGAGAATTGATTCTCTTCCGTTAAAAAAACAAAATGATCTTGGAGATTGTGTAATGCTTACTCTCAAACTCTTTGTTTACACAGTAGTGATATTCTTTGTTTCTCTCTTCATTTTCGGATTTCTATCTAATGATCCAGGACGTAATCCTAATCCTGGACGCGAAGAATAAAAAAGGGGTTCTTTACTTGATTTTTCATTTCAAAAATTAGAAAAAAAATTCTATTTGATATTTGTAATTATATATATAATTTTTTATTTTATTTGAAAATTTAAAGATAAATCAACTATTAAGTCATTAACGGAAACGGAAAGAGAGGGATTCGAACCCTCGGTACGAATGAATCGTACAACGGATTAGCAATCCGACGCTTTCGTCCACTCAGCCATCTCTCCCCATGGAAAATTAAAAACTAATATTCAAATATTAAATAAGAGAAAAATATTATATAAAAAAAAAGAAAGACTTCTTCGCGCGAAAGGGCCTTTGTATTATTCCCACTATTCCCATGGCCTGGCCTAATCAGTACCTCGCCAGGCCCCCTTTTTGTTTCAATGGATTATACAATAAAGAAAAGGATTTATCTGATTTGACAATGATAAAAAATATAAATGAGTCAATAGTTTATGTTGGCACAGATGACCATGATATAGATTTATTTGAAGGTCTGTATGATGTTCCGGACGGAGTTTCATACAATTCTTATGTTATATTAGATGAAAAAATAACTGTTATGGATACAGTTGACGAAAGAAAAACAGATGAATGGCTTAAAAACGTGAAAGAGGCTTTAAACGGCAAAAACCCAAGCTATCTTGTTGTTCAGCACATGGAGCCAGACCACTCTGCTTCAATA
>OGIE01002437.1_pt1 | contig 22709 bp, 24 predicted proteins | sample 1571581 | NCBI WGS metagenome assembly OGIE01 (sample SAMEA2582021, study PRJEB24529) | metagenome | biome: Human gut stool | place: China | collected 2011
GGGATTTTCGGGGACTTGTCATCATTCGCATCAGAAGGCACCATCGTAATGGCAGCAGCCGGACAATGACGGGCACAGTTTCCACAATTCACTCCGTCCGTCAGCGGCACGCAGTTCTTCTTAATCCACACGGCGTGGCCTATCTGGATAGACGATTTATCGGCCAGACTGGTGAGATGAATAGCATCCGTCGGACACACCTCGGCACACTTGGCACATTCCGGACGGCAATAACCACGTTCATAAGACATCTCCGGCTGCATCAATGTCATCAGATTGCCGGAAGGACGCAATACCTGATTAGGACACACCGACACACAAAGCTGGCAAGCCGTGCAATGCTCCGTAAAGTTGCGTGCCCCTAATGAACCTGCCGGGAAAATAGGTGTCGTGCGCTTGGGAATCTTTTTATCTTCGATAACCGCCAGTCCGCCATCCACCTTCTTCTCCTGGGCCTTCAGCAAGGTGCTTGCAGCAAACACGGCCCCAGCAGAAAAGAAAGCACGGCGCGCGTTGTCCACCTGTTCCGGTGACACGCTATTCACCTTTCCGGCAGATACCAGTTGCTGTGTTTCTTTACGCGAACGTTCATAGCGGATGGCACCCTTCTTGCACTTTCCAATGCAATCCATGCAAGCCACGCAGCGACTATAATCTATTTTATGAGCTTTCGAATCAATACAGGCCGCTTTGCAGTTGCGTGCACATAGTCCACAGCCATTGCATTTACTTGTATCAATCACAGGTTTCAGTAAAGAAAAGCGTGACAGGAATCCCAACACCGTGCCCACCGGACAAATCGTATTACAATATGTACGTCCGTTGCGCCAAGCCAGCACAGCCAGAATGACAAACGTCAGGGCAGCTACCGCAAAAGTCCCCGCAGCCTTCATCCACACGTCTACGGAATAAAACATATAGCTGTCCGCACGTTCCGCCAGATAGGCAAGCAGATTATTTCCCCACTGATAAACCGGGGCAAAGAGATTGGAGGCAATCCGCCCATACGAACTGTAAGGTGCAAGCAGCGCCACCAGAGAGCCGACGCCCCCTATCAAAGCCAATATAAACACACCCAATACTCCATAGCGCAACCAATTGAGTGCAGGCGAATAAGAGTAGCGGTTCTTTTTCCGCTTTTTGCCCAGCCATGAAACCACGTCCTGAAAGACACCCAACGGACATATTACCGAACAATACACACGTCCCAAAAGCAACGTCAGCACAATCAGGGCTATCACAACCCCTACATTCAAGGCTAACAACGCAGGCAAGAATTGAATTTTAGCCATCCAGTCGAACCAACCATGCAATGTCCCCGTGAAGTCGAGGAACAGCAGCGTAATCAGCACAAAGAAGAAAATGGCAACCGTTAGTCTGATTTTTCGTAACATACTTCTATTTTATAGAATATCATTTATAAACCAAATACTTAATGAACAGATAACCGCCGAAAACTTGCAATAGCATTCCCGGAATACCAATACGGAAATCCTGCAAGGCAAGAGTGAGATTACCTAACATGGCCCACTCGCCCAATGTGCCCACAAGTTGATAGGCCAGAACCACCAATGCCAGCATCGGGACAGAAACATGTTTAGAACGATTGGCGATATATCCGGCAGCCACCGCCAACAAGGCTGATTTCAGTAGTATAGCCGGAAGCACGCCCGCAGCAGGCATACCGAAAAGCAGATGATTCAAAACCGGAGAAAAGACGGCAGTCAGTAATCCTACTTTCCAACCATATTTATAGGCTCCGATGAGCGTAAAGAAATAGATTGGAAGCAACGTGAGGCCGCCTTGCGGAATAAGATGGCAAAGTTGAGGCAGGGCCAGATTACCCAGAATAAAAAGAGCAGCGGCAAAATACGTTTTCACATTACCATAATCCAGAGAATAAAGTCTGATAGTTGTTGTTTTCATAATTTATATACTTATTAAAAGTTAATGTTTACTCCACCCATAAAAGTAGCTTTCGGCATAGGATAGCCGGCTATTATTTCGTAACGTTGTGCCAGCAAGTTCTCGCCACGCACATAGAACGACAGGTAATTGGTTGCTTTAAAGCTCCCCTGCATATCCCACAGCACAAAGTTCTCCTTGGTTTCTGCATCCAGGTCGGTATAAAGTCCTTTCACATATTGAATGCCCGTAGATGCACTCCAGCGTCCTTTCCTGAAGTTCACGCCTCCGTAAAGTTTATGTTCGGGAGATGCCAGTACAGGATTCTCCATATGAAGCCAGCTATAATTTGCCGTGATACCCCATGTTGAATTGAACTGGTATCCTATGTTGGCTTCCGCTCCCCAGTTCTCAATCTCACCGGAGTTCTGGTTCAGCATGCCGCTGCCAGCCGGATTGGGAAGACGCAGAATCAGGTTTTCACCATTGATATAGAACACATTTACGCCATATGACAAACGGTTTTCCATAAGGCGCTGTGAGAAGGAAAGTTCATAATTCCACAATTTCTCGGGCTTCAAATCCGGATTTTGCGGAGGGAACATATACATTTCGCGAATGGTTGGATTGCGAAATCCCTTACTTGCCATTGCCTTGATTTCCGCATCTTTCGGGAGGTGGAAAGCCAGACCGACTTGCGGAATAAACTCCGTCCCTGTCTGCGAATGATGGTCTACGCGTGCACCGGCATTCAGTGTGAGCCAGGCAACAATGTCCTGCCGGAAGTCTACATATCCGGCTACCTCATTCAAGGATTTATCCGCCGAGGTTTCACGATGTCCGTCAGAGAATTTATTCCATGCTTCACCGCCGAAATGAAAATAATCGGCCCCTACAGTCACCCGGTTCCCTTTGAAAAGTTGCAGGCTCTGATACCATGATACACCAAGCATCTGGTCGTTGGAGTTGAAGCGGTAGTCAAGCGGTTCTCCGCCGGGCTGGTAGCCGTCGTTTATCCAGTGGTCTCCCCAGTTATAAAAGAAACTCAATGCTCCCGAGGTCTTTTCGTAATGATTCTCCAGAGCAAAAGAGGTCATACCGCGAGTGATGCGCTGGTCGTTGTCGATATAAGGGCGACTTACCGACCCCGGATTGGTGGCATTGAAATGAGTGATATTCACATCTCCCCACAGCTTCCAGTTGTCCGTGAAGTCATAACCCAACTTGGCATAACCGCCGTATTGTTCAAAGCCCATATCGGCCCGATGCCCGTCCGTGCGATTATAAGAAGCTGTCACCGTACTGCTGAAACGTCCTTTCCGGATGCGGTTGGTTGCTTCGGTCTGCAAGGTTCCATAAGAGCCGGCACCGATGTTAATGCTTGTATTCACACCGTCTTCCTGCATCTTGCGGGTGACGATGTTGATGACGCCACCCATGGCATTGGAGCCGTAAAGCACTGATGCCGGGCCACGAAGCACTTCTACTCGCTCCGCCATCATCGTTTGGTAAGCATCGGCAATGGGATGTCCCATCAAACCCATATATTGAGGATGTCCGTCAATCAAAACCAACAGTCCGGTAGTGGGTAATCCCGCCTGTGCAGGACCTCCGATTCCACGCAACGACATCTGTCCTGATGCACCTGTGGCTACACCATACCCCATCACACCGCGTGAAGTGGAGAAGAAACCGGGCACCTGAGAGTTCAGCACCGGAAGCACGGAAGCCTGTTGGCTCGCTTCAAGTTGCGGACGTCCCACCACTGATACGGTCATGGGCAGATGGCGTACATCCGTTTCGCTGCGTGTGCCCGTCACCACCACTTCATTAATAGCATAGCTTCTCGCTACCTGTGTGCTGTCCTTACCGGTTTGTGCTTGCAGGCTTGCCGCACTTATCAGGCAGCCTGTACATAATGCAAGTATCGTTCTCTCTTTTTTCATCTTTAAAATTACTCTTTTATTCTATAATAGTTTTCAATTGCAAATATAGGGACTGCTGTCAACAGAAACCGTAGACAAATTACAGTAGTATATACCTAAATTACTGATTAACGTCCTGTAACCTAATCGTTACTCACTAACCAGGACTTGAATTCGGATGCCTTATTCTTACTGATATAGACACGCTCGGGAACCTCCACATCGAGCGTCACCAGCAGGCGGCTATCGAACCAGATTGTTATATCCGTCACGCTGTTCCTGGTTATAATGAATTGCTTATTCGCCCGGATAAAGTCAGCGGGATTCAGAGAGGACATTATCTGTTCCAACGTCTTGGAATACGGATACATGGTCCCGTCTTTCAGATACACACACGTATTCTTATCCGCCGTATAAAAACACGAAACATCCTTCAGACTGACAGGCAACAATTTATCTTTATAGGGAATCAATAGCTTATCTTTATATCTGGGTGCCGGTGCCAACAGGTTCAACTGAGACAAGTATTGCAGAATATCCTGATGAGTCAGCTTGCTATATTTATCCAGTGCATGCTTCACATCCTCCACCTTCACCGGTTTCAGCAGGTAATCCACGCTATTCACCTTAAAAGCTTCTATCGCATAGCGGTCATAGGCCGTCGTAAAAACAATAGGGGTTTCCAGTTCCATCTTGTCGAAGATGGTAAATGCCGAGCCGTCCGACAAATGGATATCCATGAATATCAAATCCGGAGCCGGATTGGATTGCAGCCAATGGATAGTCTGGGTCACACTTTCCGTATTACCTGATATTTGAATATCATAGGAGACTTCCTTGAGAATATCTACCAGATTCTCATAAGCGGCAGTCTCGTCTTCTACAATAAGCACTCTCATATCGCTACTCTTTTGTTTTGATATTGATTCTATTTTTATTTTAAAGGGAGATAAACCCGGAATGTTTCTTCATCGCGCTCTACCCGGATTTGCTTATTCATCAGCAAAGCGAAACGGCTTTCCAGATTCTTCAATCCGGTTCCGTTGGTATCGGGCGGAGAGAGTTTGGGGTAAACAGGATTGGACACCACCAACTCATTCTGTTCATTCAGTCGGATAGATATTTCCATCTTATGTTCACTGTCTATCATATTATGAACGGTCACGTTCTCTACCAGTGGGAGCAACGAAAGCACCGGCAATGTCAATTCATCCTGCATAGCCTCATCTACCCGGATGGAGAACACCAGCTTATTAGCAAAACGCACCTCCATCACGTAGCGGAAAGACTGGATGAATTCCAATTCCTCCCTCAATGTGACCAGCCCTTTCTTATCACTCTGAAGAATGTAGCGGAAGATGTCAGACAATTCATGCACGTACATCAGTGTTTTCTCGTCATCCTTCTTGCGGATGAGCGATTGCACTCCGTTCAGTGAGTTAAAAAAGAAATGCGGGTTTATCTGGTTGGCCAATGCATCGCAACGGCTTTGCAAATTCTCTATACGCAGGCGCTCAATCTCGTGTTCCTTCTCCCGTTGTTTGGAATAGAGCATGGAGATGTGGCCGATAAGCGTGCAGAGGGAACACAGGATGAAAAATTGGGAAAGCAGGGTGCTACCCAGAAAGTCCGTGCGGATACCGTATGAAGCAATCCAGTAGGAAACGGATGCAAACCCCGCGTAGGCAAGCAACAAGTAGCCGAAGTTGCGGGCAAAGCGTTCCTTAAACTGTGCATCCGGTAGCCGACGCAGATTGTAGCGTATCAACAGACTAATCAGTCCCCAGAAGAAAAAGAAACGGTAGGCAAAATACCAATAAAAGCCTGCACAAACTCCCCAGAATTTTATATCCCAAGGGAGGCAGGCTATGTTGGGATATATGATGAAAACCGCACTAATCAGGCTGACCAGCGGCAGTTTACGGCTTATGTATGTATCAAATGAGGACATATGTTTTTTCTTCTTTTCTGCAAAGAAAAACAAAATTATCGAGACGCAGCAACGGCAAAAGAAGCAAAACGAAAAAACAGGCGATAAAAACGAATTTAACTTAAAAGGAAAGAGAGTATATTAAAGATGAAGGAGTCAAAACTCACCACAGATTATACGGATTGACACAGATTAAAATTAAAAAATTGATTATCAAGATAGATAATCTGTGGAAATCTGTAAAATCTGCGGTTAAAAAGACTTTCTTTAAAGAATAGTCAGACTGACCCTTTTACCCAACCCTTCGAAAATCCGGAAGAGGGTGGAGAGTTGTACATCTGCTTTTCCATTCTCGATGCGTGAGATATAGGTTTTCTTTGTACCTATTTTCGCAGCAAGTTGTTCCTGGGTAAGACCGGCTTTCAGACGTTCTTCTTTCAGACGTTCGGCAAGAATAAAAGCTTCTGCGCCCCGCTCAAAGTTATTGCGTTCCGGTGTGCCTTTCTGTCCGTACTGAATGTCGAGAATCTCATCATAATCATCTCCACATTCCATTATTGCTTTTCTTTTTTCTTCTTCAGTCATTTTCTTATCCTTTTTTGCTGTTAAAATATTCATTCATTAATAGCCTTTGCTCTTTTTATTTCATCAGACGGAGTCTTTTGAGATTTCTTTTGAAATCCGTTGAACAGAATAACCAATTGTCCTTCGTCATTGCAACAGAAAATACGATATATATTCCCAGCATACTCCACTCTGATTTCAAATAGTCCTGATACTCCTTCTATCTGTTTAAAATAGCTTTTCGGTACTCTATCTAATTGCTTAATAAGCTCAATAACATAATCAATTTTTGTTCTTACTTCAGGTGTTTGTGCCAAATAGAACTCTTTATAGTATGTTTTGAATACCTTTATTTTTCGGATATATTCCATTACTGTTTTATTTTATCGCAAAGTTAACTATATAATTAACTTCCGCAATCTATTCCTGTATATTTAACATTATCTTATTCTTCTATTTCCTCAATATTTCGGAGAATGCATTTCTCTGTCTAAACTGCTTTTATTGATAAATAAGATATTTTACTCTTGTCGAATGAATCAGTGTTCCCGTTTCACGACTTTTAGGCCAATTTCATGCCCTCCCCGTATCTGGTCCATATCAAGTCCGTACCAAGTCCGTAGCAAATTCGGTTGTATAGATACGGAGCAGATACGGACTTGATATGGACCGGGTACGGGGAGATAGGAAAAACAGACCAAACAAGAAAATAAATTCCGAATATAATTTGGTGGTTATAAAAACATTGCCCAAATTTGCACCCCGAAAACAAAGACAGGCGTATAAATCCTCATCGGAGGGCATTATAATCAATAATTAGGATGCCGGATAAGATGAATGGTGCAAATCATTCATCCTGTCCGGCACCTTTTTTTATACTATAATAAACTGGTAAAAACTTAAATTGAAAACAACGTTATGACAGTATTGTACTCAATGGCATATTTAGTTTGCTACATGGTGTCTTTATTGCCTTTCTGGATTTTGTATAGAATATCAGATGTGCTCTACATCGTATTCTATTATGTGATGGGATACAAAAGGAAAATAGTCCGCAACAACCTTCGCATTTCTTTCCCCCACAAAGAGATGAATGAAATCATTGCCATAGAAAAGAAGTTCTATGCTTTCTCCGTACACGTGAAGAAATCACACTCTGGCACAGACAGGTGGGATATGCCTGAAACGGCAGGATTTAGAATAACAGTTTTAGCCGAATTGATGAAAGAATAAGTTTGATGAAAGAGTTAGATTTGACACAAGGCAGCGTTCCGAAAGTACTGTTACAGTTTGCAGTACCCTTCCTGATAGCGAACGCACTTCAGGCACTCTACGGGGGCGCCGACCTTTTTGTTGTGGGACAATATGATGATTCTGCAAGCGTAGCGGCTGTTGCCATCGGCAGCCAGGTGATGCAAACCATTACGGGTATCATCCTTGGCATTACGACGGGAACTACCGTACTGATTGCCATTGCAACTGGGGCGAAAGACGACCGGCAAGTAGCTTCCACAATCGGTTCGTCCGTATGGTTATTTTCTATCATCAGCGTAGCACTTACTCTGATTATGGTACTCTTCCATAGCCAGATTACCAGCCTGATGCATACTCCAACGGAGGCTGTGGCCGACACGAAAAGTTATATTCTGGTTTGTTCAGTAGGTATCCTGTTCATTGTAGGCTACAACGTTGTGTGCGGCATCCTACGCGGATTGGGTGATTCAAAAACACCACTCTATTTCGTAGGACTGGCCTGTGTGATTAATATCGTTCTCGATTTTATATTAGTGGGATACGCTCATCTTGGCCCTACCGGAGCAGCCATTGCCACTGTTACGGCACAAGGCATCAGCTTTGCAACAGCGCTCTGGTTCTTGCATCGACGGGGATTCCACTTTGAATTCACGCGGCGGGACGTCCGACTAAATAGTATCCTGTCCAAAAGAGTCCTGACGCTCGGAGCTCCCATAGCCTTGCAGGATGCACTGATCAATGTCTCGTTTCTGATAATCACCGTTATCGTGAATCAGATGGGTGTGATTGCATCGGCCTCGCTGGGTGTAGTGGAGAAAATCATCGTATTCGCCATGTTGCCTCCGATGGCCATATCATCGGCCGTGGCAACCATGACAGCACAGAATTATGGTGCAGGATTGATACAGCGAATGAACAAGTGCCTCCTTTCCGGAATAGGGTTTGCTCTTGTTTTCGGATTGTCGGTTTGCCTCTATTCGCAATTCCTACCGGAAACGCTTACGGCTTTTTTCACCAAAGATCCGGCAGTTGTGGCTATGGCGGCGGAATATCTGCGGGGATACAGCATCGACTGCATCATTGTCAGCTTCGTGTTCTGCATCAATTCCTATTTCAGTGGACAGGGAAATTCATTGTTCCCGATGATTCATAGTCTGATAGCAACTTTCCTGTTCCGCATTCCGTTGTCATACTGGTTCAGCCAGATAGACAGTTCATCACTGTTCGTCATGGGCTTTGCTCCACCCATCTCGACAGTAGTTTCGCTGTTGATATGTATCTGGTATTTGAGATATAGCCGAAGGAAGACTTATATGCAAGGGACCATGATACCAGTGGTTTCCAATTAGATATTTCTGAATGCAATAATCAATAATGACATTAACCCAAAAATTAAGTTGTATGGAAGCTTATTTGAAAAGACTCTGTTCGGAAAACCAGGTTACCGAACAGGAAATGAAGAAGTTGTTAGCTCGCATGAAAATGATGCATTTAGACAAAGGGGAAGTGCTGGCCCCGGAAGCAACCGATGAATCAGGCTTATATATCATCGCCTGCGGCATTCTTCATGCGTTCACTTCCTGCGAAGGAGCGGATAAGACTATCGAATTCTTGTCCGCAGGAGACACCTTGTTTTGTTATCATACAGATGAGTGGTCTGTAAAAACTCTGACAAAGAGCATGGTCTACTATATCAGCGGAGAGGAGGTTGAGGAACTATGCGCAACCTCAACATCGTTTGCCAATTTAATCCGCCAACTGACGGAGTATCAACTTTACTTCAGAGAAGAAATGTATGTAAATGCGCATAAGCAGACAGTGAAAGAGAAATACCTATCGCTGTTTGCCAATATCCCCGACATTCTGTACAGGGTTCCCTTGGAGTATATAACCTCTTATTTAGGAACCGAAGTCACCAGTCTGGGGTATGCGGCAGGGAGACGCTGATAGACATTTTCCCTACTTTTAGGTATTGCCCTCTTGGCATAAGAGTCGTAACTTTGGCAAAAAATAAAAGTAGTAGATGGATCCGGAAAAGAAATATGGAAAACTCCAGGAAGAGAGAACTTATCGAGGCATAAGTTCTCTCTTTTTTTTGAATGAATTTGAATATTGTTCTTTTTTGTCAGACAGTACAAATAACTTAAATAACACAAGAATGACCCTGCGAGGGCACGATGCCCAAATCCGTTCCGGACTGAAAGACGGGCATGAAGTGGAGGTCTGGGAACCACGCCTGCAACTTATTGAGCAAGCACTCTATCAGAAGTTCTTTCCCAAAAGGTGGGGATTCGGCGGAATGCTGATGGGAAAATTCCCCGGCATCTGCAAGAAGTTCAGTTCACTGTTAGGGTATAAAATCAACTAAGGAATTATGCCCGATACTCATTCGGGCTTACTCCCACCACCTTCTTAAACAAACGGCTTAAATGATGCGGATACTTGAAGCCCAGTTCATAGGCAACTTCGCTAACGGTTTTATTCTCATCATAGAGCCGTTCCTTTGCTTTCTCTATCACAAAGAGTTGAATGGACTCCTGAGCTGATTTTCCGGTTTCTTTCTTAATCAAATCACCAAAGTAATTGGCAGAAAGATGCAGTTTGTCCGCAGCATATTGCACAGACGGCAAACCGACTGTTTGCGGCTGGTCTGATTCAAAGTAGTCACTGAGCAAATTCTCAAAACGAACCAGGATATCTTTATTCAGACTTTCACGGGTAATGAATTGGCGGTCATAAAAACGCTGGCAATGATTCAGCAAGAGTTCAATGGTAGAAGCGATAATGCTTTTGCTGTGCTTGTCTATGGCTCGTTCCAGTTCTTCCTGTATCTCCAGATAACAGTTAAGGATAATCTGACGCTCACGCTCCGACATATGCAAAGCTTCATTCGCTTCATAAGAGAAAAAGCTGTAGTCTTTCATCTTGCGGCCCAATGATGTGCCCCGCAATAAATCAGGATGGAATAGTAATGCCCACCCTTGAGGATTCAATGTTTCTTTGTCATCATCCACACCTGCCACCTGTCCCGGAGCGACAAAGACCAGCGTACCTTCCTGATAATCGTATGTGCTGCGTCCATAAGACAACTCACCACATTTAAGCTGTTTTAGGAATATACAGTAAAAACCAAAATTCTTGCGCCCGTGCTTTAATGACTTCAATGTTGAAAAGTCAACCACACTGACGAGCGGATGCAATGTCTCCACTCCTACCGCCATATTATACTCATGAATTGTATTCAACTTTACGATTGTACCCATAATCTTCTCATTTTTATCCGGTGACAAAAATAAAGGTTTTCTTTCAGCTTACAAACATCTGTATCATTAAATCCGTAATATTGGTGCAAGAAACTGTAATCTGTGTATACGCCTCATTCTCAACTATTCAAGAAACATTTTAAAACCGTAATTATGGTTTGCAAAGCAGTAATCTATCTATTTACAAACGCTATCTCACAGCTTACCTTTGCAACATCAAAATTTATAAAAAACAAAAGTTATGAAATATCGGGAATTAGGAAAAAGTGGACTTAAAGTTTCCGCAATAGGTTTAGGCTGCATGGGAATGAGTTATGGCTATGGTGCTGCCGGTGACAAAAAGGAAATGATTAAGCTGATTCATCAGGCTATAGAAAAAGGTATTACTTTCTTTGATACAGCTGAAGTGTATGGGCCCTACGCCAATGAAGAACTGGTGGGTGAGGCTTTAGAACCTTATCGCAATGAAGTAGTCATTGCTACCAAATGCGGTATTCAGATCGTAGATGGGAAACAAATAGTCATTGGAAAACCGGAAGCCATACGTCGCTCCATTGAAGGTTCTCTTAAACGCCTGAGAACAGAGTATATAGATTTATACTACCTGCACCGGGTAGACCCTGACACTCCTATTGAAGAAGTAGCGGAAACAATGAAGCTACTGCAACAAGAAGGTAAAATACGGCATTGGGGAGTATCGGAAGCGGGAGTACAGACCATTCGCCGGGCACATGCTGTTTTTCCGCTGACTGCTGTGCAAAGTGAGTATTCCATGTGGTGGCGCGAACCTGAAAAAGAGTTATTGCCGACTCTTGAAGAATTGGGAATAGGTTTCGTACCTTTCAGCCCGCTGGGTAAAGGTTTTCTGACAGGTAGTATTAGTAAAGATACCCGGTTCGATAAGAGTGATTTCCGCAATATTGTTCCCCGGTTCACTACAGAGAATCTGAATGCAAATCAGGTAATCATTGACTTCATCAAAATACTGGCGAATGAGAAGAATGCAACTCCCGCACAAATCGCACTGGCATGGGTGCTTGCTGTTAAACCTTGGATTGCTCCTATCCCAGGAACTACAAAATTAAGCCGTTTGGAAGAAAATCTACAGAGCATAAATGTGGAGATTACACAGGAAGAACTTAAAAAAATCAATGATATGCTTAACTCTATTCCAATCTCAGGTGACCGTTATCCGGAAGAATTAGCAAAAAGAGTCGGAAAATAATCATTAAAACAGAAATAGCATGAAAACAAGAATTATTTCATTAATCGTAATCGCAATGACAACATTAGGTATGAATGTACAAGCGCAGAACTCCTCTGCGGACAAGAAAGTATTGGTAGCCTATTTCTCCCGTTCGGGAAACACGCGCGCAGTAGCTGACCACATCAAAAACCTCACCGGAGGAGATATGTTCGAAATTCAGGTAGCCAAGCCGTATCCGGAAGAATATCATGCCTGCACCGAAGTAGCCAAGAAAGAGAAAGAGGACAATGCAAGACCAACCCTCAAAAACAAAGTTGAGAATATGGCATCCTATGACGTCATCTTCGTCGGTTATCCTAACTGGTGGGGAACGATGCCGATGCCTATCCTGACCTTTTTGGAAAGCTATGACCTTAGCGGTAAGGTAGTAATTCCCTTCTGCACGCATGGCGGAGGTGGCGAACAAAACTGTTTCAAAGATTTCGTCAAACATATTGGTAAGGCAGACAGCAAAAAAGGATTCCTTATCAGTGGTGGACAAGCCTCATCTGCCCGTCCGCAGGTGGAAAGCTGGTTGAAAGGACTTAAATTAATACAATAATCTGCAATGTCCGAGGATTAACAGCATTATCAATTGTTCCATAATAAACGAATAATAAAGAAGTATATCATGCAAAAAGTAAAATTAAATAATGGCATAGAAATGCCTATTCTGGGTTTTGGCGTCTATCAGATTGAAGACCAAGCCCTCTGCGAACAATGTGTATATGATGCCATCGAGGCCGGTTACCGCTCCATAGACACGGCTGCCGCTTATTACAATGAAGAGGCTGTGGGAAAAGCAATCAAACGTAGCAGAGTTCCCCGTGAAGATTTATTTATCACTACCAAACTCTGGATCTCAGATGCCGGTTATGACAAAGCCAAGAAAGCTTTTGAAGCATCCATGAAGCGCCTGCAACTCGATTATCTGGATTTATACCTCATTCACCAGCCATTCAATGACTATTACGGTTCATGGCGTGCGATGGAAGAATTATATAAAGAAGGCCGCATTCGTGCCATCGGTGTCAGCAACTTCATGCCTGACCGTCTTGCGGATTTGATTCTCTTCAATGAAATCGTTCCTGCTGTCAATCAAGTGGAGACTAATCCATTCCATCAACAGATTGAAGCTGGAGCATTCATGAAAGGAAAAGGAGTTCAAATTGAATCGTGGGCGCCGTTTGCCGAAGGAAAGAATGATTTATTCCGAAACGAAACACTGGCAGCAATTGCAGATAAGTATCACAAATCTATCGCACAAGTTGTGTTGCGCTGGCTGATACAGAGAAATGTAGTGGTTATTCCGAAGTCTATCCGTAAAGAACGCATTGTAGAGAATTTCAATGTATTCGATTTTGAACTGGATAAAGAAGATATGGAGAAAATAGCTGCATTGGACACCAAGACAAGTTGCTTCTTCTCTCACCGTGATCCGAAGATGGTGGAATGGTTGGGTGGACTGCACTAAAATAAGTATCAGAACATGTTCTAAGAATCACCTGTACCAACGAATTCAAAGATAATTTGCATACAACCGGCATATTAGTTACTTTTGTAGAGTGTTTTATAAATCAAAGCAATATGAATAGAACAGATATACAAAATGGCTCTTATGCCGACTGCCCTATCCGGATGATACTGGCCCGCATCAGTGATAAATGGTCTATACTGACACTTTTCACATTGACGCAAGCACCCGTGATGCGATTTAATGAGTTACAGAAGACGATACCAGACATTTCACAAAAGATGCTGACCGTTACGCTCCGCACCTTAGAAGAGGACGGACTCGTAAAAAGACAGATTTACGCACAAGTTCCACCTAAAGTGGAATATTCACTGACAGACAGGGCCATGTCTTTGTTGCCGCATATCAATTCTTTGATTTCATGGGCACAAGAGAATATGGATGATATTATCAATGACAGGAAGACACGTAGGGGCAAATAATAATTCACCCCTACATATACCTGTTATATAGCAAAGATTCCTTTTACATCGCTTTCCAGAACTTCTGAAAGTCTTTATACCTCCCGTAACAAACCAGCTCATCACCCACCTGTACCTGGTCATTTTCAGGCAATTCGTTCATCACGTCATGCTCTGTAAAAGAAATACCCAGACAGTTTTTCAGCGTCTTGGCACGCTTCAGCGCCAACAGTTTCAAACCGAATTCCTTGTCCAGATTCAGTTCGTTGGCATAATACCCCACCATCTTTTCCGGCACAGTGAACTTCACCACATAATAATCCGCATCCACCCGGAACGTCTCCATGTTGGAACCGAATTCCAAGAGATGCACCAGCCCCCGGGCAGCATCCTCTTCCGGAGTCAGTATGCGTTCCAGCTCAAAGGCTTCGAGTACGGAACGATGTACATTATCAATAGCCCTTGCATAGATATGTTTCACCTTCTGTTGTTTCAGCAAAGCCACCACACGGATAGAGGCGCCGAAATTCTCACCGATAGCCACTATCACCACATCCACCCCATTCAGAGGAAGAACGGAAAGTGCCTGTTCATCTGTTGCATCCAGCACAAAAGCTGTGGCAATTTTCTCCTTTATACTGTCCACACGGCCTGCACTAACGTCTGCACCAATCACTTCGTGTCCCAATACCGAAAGTTCTTCGGCAAGCATGTGCCCGTAATTTCCTAAACCGATAATAATATACTTCATATAAATTGAGAATTAAAAATTAAAAAATGGAGTATCTCCTACTTACTACTAACTACTTACTACTAACTACTCTAATTAATAATAATCTGTCCGCTCGGATACTGATATTTAGTATGTTTCTTTTGCTTAATGATACCCAACATCAGTGTTATCAATCCTACACGACCGATAAACATCAGTAAGGCAACAAGCAATTTACTGTTATCTCCTAATGTGGGAGTAAGATTCAAACTGGAACCTACCGTACTCAGCGCCGACACACATTCAAACAGGAGTGCCATGACAGATGCCTGAGGCTCCCATATCGTCAGAGTAAAAACAAATACAAACAAAACACCGATAGACATCACTACCGTTGCATTGGAACGGCGGATTGAATCATAAGATAATTCACGACCGAAAACCTCTACTTTCTCAGTACCACGAAGCACAGCAACCAGGTTCAGCACCACAACTGCAAATGCATTCACCTTGACACCACCTGCCGTGGACTGTGCCGCACCACCTACCCACATCAGGAAAATGTAAATCAATACGCTCTGCACCCCTAATGAAGTCAAATCCACACTGGTAAATCCGGCGGTACGCGGACAGGTTGCATTGAAAAATGCCTGCGTCCATTTATCAGCTACGGACATTCCGGCAAACGCACCATTCCACTCAAAGAAGGCGATGAGCACCGTGCCAAGCACCAGCAACAGGAAAGTCATGATAAGCACAATCCTTGTATTGAGATTATACAGATGATAAAAACGGTGCCTGTCCCACTCCCACGTATGCAGGAACTTCCATATACGACGCAAATGATGGAGCACAATATCTTTCAGGTTCACCAATATCGGGAAACCGATACCGCCCAGAATAATCAACAGTGATATATAAATAAGGAATGGATTATGCCCCGTCATCACCAACGGATTACCAAGGTTGCCCGGTAGTGTGGAGAATCCGGCATTACAGAATGCAGAGATGGCATGGAAAGCCGAAAAAGCTACTTCTTCCTCAAACGTCATCCCCATTGTACCATGAATATCGCCCCAGATGGCAAGCATGCCAGCTCCCTCAATGGCCAACGTAAAACCCAATATGTACAGCAAAGTGGAAAGCAGTGAGTTCAACGAATTGGAACTGACCATATCACGAACCACCAACTGATTATAGAACGACGTATTGCCCATGAAGAACATGGCAAAGAAACTGGTCAGCGTCATCACACCCAGGCCGCCAATCTGTATCAGCAGGATAATCACTACAAAACCGGACGTGGTAAATGTAGACGCCACATCCACCGAAGTCAGTCCCGTGACGCATACCGCACTGGTGGAGATAAATAGTGAATCCACCCACGAAATGCCGTTCATGGTGCATCGTGGCAACATCAGCAGTCCTGTTCCGATAAGAATAATGATAAAGAAACTGCCGGCCAGCATCAAAGAAGGGTTTGTACGCCGTCCCAACATCCTGACCAAACCATTGGAAAGGTTGAAGAACGAGAATATCAGCAGAAGCACTATGTGATAAAGCTTTCCATCCAGGAACTCCCAGAAGTGCAGAATGGCCCCCTCTTCTTCCGGTCGATGAAAAATGACGGGAATAAGGGTAAGATAGAGCAATAGAGTTAGTATCCACGTCAGTCTACTGAACTTACGCTTCGTATCCTGATATTCCAACAAGATGTGCAAAGTTACCTCCGTCAGGAAAACACCCCACACAAATCGGTAGAGAGTTTCCAGTTGAGAAGCTTCGTGTTCGGAAATAGTAAAGCCGTGTTCATATACCACTCCCACAATCAACAGAATAGAAGCCAGGTAGGCTATGTAAGTCACCCCTCCAAGAATAATCCGAATGTACGGATGAATCCATTTATTCTGATACAAAAAGAATTTGTGATAAATCTTCATGGAGACATCAAATTTAAAACCGGACAAACATAAGCAAAACAATGCGTATAGACAAAAAACAAAAGAAAAAAGAAATTGTTTTAAAAATAATAGTTACATTTGGCCTCGTAAAAAAATTAATTCAAGTAACCACTATGAGCAATAAAACTAAAAGATTTTTCCTTCCGGAAGAAGAAATTCCACATTACTGGTATAACATACAGGCAGATATGGTGAACAAACCTATGCCGCCGCTTCACCCGGGCACCAAGCAACCGCTGAAAGCAGAAGATTTATATCCCATCTTCGCCCAGGAACTGTGCAAGCAAGAACTTAACCAGACCGACAAGTGGATTGAAATCCCCGAAGAAGTACGGGAGATGTACAAATATTATCGTAGCACTCCACTGGTTCGTGCCTACGGATTGGAAGAGGCATTAGGTACTCCGGCACACATTTATTTCAAAAATGAAAGTGTCAGCCCGATGGGTTCACACAAGCTCAACTCCGCCATTCCCCAAGCATATTATTGCAAAAAAGAAGGAGTGACGAATGTCACCACTGAAACCGGTGCCGGACAATGGGGCGCTTCACTGGCTTATGCAGCACGTCTGTTTGGCTTGGAGGCTGCCGTTTATCAGGTGAAAATCAGCTATGAACAAAAGCCTTACCGCCGCAGCATTATGCAAACGTTCGGTGCACAGGTCACTCCGTCTCCTTCCATGTCCACCCGTGCAGGAAAGGATATTCTGACAGCTCACCCCAACTATCAGGGATCGCTGGGTACGGCTATTTCCGAAGCTATAGAACTGGCGCAGACTACACCGAATTGTAAATATACATTAGGTTCCGTATTGAGCCATGTGGCGCTGCACCAGACGGTTATCGGCCTCGAAGCTGAAAAGCAAATGGAAATGGCGGGAGAATATCCCGATATGGTTATCGCTTGTTTTGGCGGTGGTTCCAATTTCGGAGGTATCGCATTCCCATTCATGCGTCATAAAATTCTGGAAGGCAAACAGACCCGTTTCATTGCTGCCGAGCCGGCTTCTTGTCCGAAGCTGACGCGCGGTAAGTTCCAGTATGATTTCGGTGACGAAGCCGGATACACCCCATTGCTGCCGATGTACACGCTGGGACACAACTTTGCTCCCGCCAACATCCATGCGGGTGGTTTACGCTATCATGGTGCAGGTGTCATCGTTTCGCAACTGCTGAAAGACGGTTTGATGGAAGCCGTAGATATCAAGCAACTGGAATCATTCGAAGCCGGATGTTTATTTGCACAAGTCGAAGGTATCATTCCTGCACCGGAATCATGCCATGCCATTGCCGCTACCGTTCGCGAAGCAAAGAAATGCAAGGAAACAGGTGAAGAGAAAGTCATCCTGTTCAACCTTTCCGGTCACGGACTGATTGACATGGCATCCTATGATAAGTATCTCTCAGGAGACTTGGTTAATTATGAACTGACCGATCAAGATATTCAGAAAAACCTGAACGAAATAGGCAATCTGGCATAAGAAGTAGAGACCTCATCAGTATATATTTGCTAAACTGACGAGTGGTTCATAGAGCTTTTCTATGTCTTGTATATCCAATTCAATATCTACCTGGTCCCCCGGAATCAAACGCATTCCGGGGGGCTTTTGGTCTTTACCATCCCGGTGCACATTGATAATCACGCAATTCTCCGGCAGTAAGAGTTCATCCACCACTTTCCCATCCATATACGAACCCGTCATTACTTCTACCGAAAGTTTATAACGCTTTTGTTCCTGAAATGCAGGAGTATTAATCATATCTTCATAAAGTGTCACATTGAAAGGCTTCATCTGAAGCAGTTCCGTGAAATAGTAAGTCAGTCCACCCACTACCACCGATGGATAGAACACTTCAAAATGCCCTGTAATCTCGGTAATCAACACAATTGCCGTCAGCGGTGTACGAATCACCGCTACCAGGAAAGAAGACATGGAAATCAACATTACATAACTGACATTCTCCGGAGCAAGAATTCCATATTCCACTCCCAGCAAACCGACAATCTGCCCCAGCAAACCACCCGTCACCAAAGTAGGAATAAAGTTCCCGCCCGGCAAACCGGATGAAACGGAAATAACGGTAAAGCCGAAGTGCAGTAACATCATTGCCACTACCCACATAATTTGAGAATGGGCACCAAATTGCGCCTGTTCCAAAAGGAAGTTTTCTCCCCCACCTGTCAGGTTCACTTGCATAAAAGAAATGATGTAGGCAACCAACAACAGATAGAACATTTTGAGGTATACAGGAGATTTCACCGTAGAATATACCCGCTTGAAGGAAACCATTATCAAGGAATAAATCTTTCCACAGATGGATATAACCACTGCCAGCAACAGGAAGTACTTCATCTGAATCAGGAATGAGAAGACAGGTTCTGTTACTTGTATCAGATGATACGAATTTATCGGGAAAACCATGCTTGCCACAGCTCCCGCCACTACGCCGGCCAGCAAGGTGGTGATGGCAGTCTTCGGAGCATCAAAACGTTCGATGGATTCGATGACGAGAAGTGAAGATGCAAGTGGGGCGGCAAATGCGGCAGCAAGTCCGGCACCGGCACCGGCAGCAAGCAGTTGTTTTCTTTCACCACGCAGAATGCGTGTCCAGCGGGCAACAAGGCAACCCACATACGAACCGATTTGTACGGAAGGTCCTTCACGGCCCAGTGATAAACCTGCCGCAAAGGAAAGTATGCCGCCTGTAAACTTGGCTATCATTTCTATGAAAGGATGTTTATAAGAGATACGTCCATTTATGGCAGCACGTGTTTGAGGAATCCCCCCACCGGTAATAAGCGGCATTTTCATCACCAGCCACGATACGAATATCAATATGCCCCAAAATAATAAGAAGAGTGGGATATGCCAGTACCATGCCGGGCGAGAAGAGAAAAACTCGCTACGGAGATGGAAGAAGTAATACAGGCAATAATGATAAGGAACGGCTACAAGACCCGTCAGCAATCCAACGAAGATACTGACGAAGTACAGGCGTGCGTCAACCAGTTTCAGTTTTACGACATACCATGTCCTTAGTTTTTTCAAGTCTTTGAGCCTTTGAAACATTCCTCAGGGTTTTCTTTTTATCAATTTGAGTATCTACAACAAATTAACCCTGTTGAAGTTTTGAGGCTTGATGTTTTTTAGGAAGGAAACTTAAAATGATAATTTATCGAAGCGGAGCTTCGTTTAGTGATTAGCGTTTAGTGATTAGTGATAAGCGCCATGCGGAATAATAGCGCAGCCCACTAATCACTAATCACTAAACGCTAATCACTAATAAATTATCATTTTGGCATCGGTCTTCCCGCCGCATGTCTTCTCCCCTCTCCCGGTTTCTGTCCTTTTCTCCGGTCAAATTCCTTTCTGAATTTATTCGCATTACTCTTCTCCGTCTGATAAATCTTCATAATCTGTTTGGGAGACAAAATCTTACGGAACTCATTGTAATACTTCTCGCGGATATCCAGTATCTTACGGCTTTGTGCAAACTGATCCTTTATCTGCTTTTCTATTTCCACATCTGTCGGTACAGGTTTCGGAGTTTGTTTGGCTTCCGCATTGTTATTCTTCATCCTATCCCTGCGGTTCATCATCCGGCATTCGCGCAACTCTTTCAGATAATTCTCGTAAACCGGAGTGAACTTAGCTGCCGTAGCATCATCCAGCATCAGTGTCTTCACCATCTGGTTCGTCTGTCTTTGCACCATCTGTTCGGGCGTAGGACGTTGTTTGTTATCCTTATTACCCTTGTTCTGTGCAGAAATTGTCTGGCTACCAATCAACAGGGTTGCCATGAGTACGTAGATAAATTTAGTCTTCATAATCTTCTTGTTTTTTTATTAATACCTAATTTAGAAATATATCATTTTCGGAGAAGTTGACGAGCTCTTCCAACTCCTCGTCCGACAATTCGTGAATCCATTTGTCCGCCGGGTCACTACTGCTTCTTTCAATGGCAAGCATGTCCGAAGTCCCGTTAGTCACATCTCCCGGCTGGAAATAAGACGGGATGAACAATATCCCCGCCAGCACTGCCGCCGCAGCTATCGCAGTAGTGAATAGTATCTGCAAACGATGCTTCCGGCGCTGTCCGCCATACGTGCGTTCCATTACCTTTTGTTGCATCTCCTCAAAGAAATTATCGGGAGTGCAGTAAGGCGTCTTTTTACCTATATCGTCAAAATCAAATTCTTTATCCATCGTTCTTATCTATTTAGGATGTATTCTTTTATTTTTTCTTTCGCATAGTGATAATTCACTTTGAGGGTGTCGACCTTGCTATCCAGTATGCGGCTGATTTCTTCGTAATCAAGCTCATCATAGTAGCGCAGGTTAAATACCAACCGTTGTTTCTCCGGTAAACTCAGTATGGCTTCCTGAAACTTAACTGCCAACTCGTTTTCATAATCAATGTAGTCGGACGCTTTCAGTTTGCCAATCAATTCTTCTTGTACTTCTTCTGACGGAATGGCTTCTTCATCCTTTCGCGTATTCAGCAGACGCAGGCTTTCATTGGTTGCAATCCTGTAAATCCAGGTACTCAGCGAGCTTTCACCACGAAACTGCTCCATATTGCGGTACACCCGGATAAACACCTCCTGAAGAACATCTTCTGCATCTTCATGCGACACCACCAAACGCCGTATATAATAGTATATAGGTTCCTGGAAGTTATCCATCAGCATCTTAAAGCCCTTCTTGGGGTCGGAAGCATATACCTGCCGGATTTTATCCTCGTTTATCATCAATTCTGTTTCTTAGCTTTGTTAGGTTAGAAACATAAAAAAGGATGAAGTTAAATTGGGTATTTCACTTTTTGCATTTATTAAAGGAGTGGTTAAAAATAAAGTTTCTTATATTTGTCCGTTATTAAACAGACTCATAAAAAGGAAGAAAACTGATATGGAATGTAAAATCAGGCCGTGGAAAATGGAAGATGCCGCTGAACTCGCTTCAGCAATAAACAACAAAAACGTTCTGGATAACCTGAGGGATGGCATCCCTTATCCTTATACCGAAGATGATGCGAGGTTCTTCATCAACGGGATGCTAAAGGCTGACAAAAACAACATTATCGCCTTTGCCATTACCGCTGATGACAGAGTAGTAGGGAGTATCGGTGTGTTTCGTCAAGACAATATCCACTTCTGCACAGCCGAAATGGGGTATTACATAGCAGAACCTTTCTGGGGAAAAGGATTAGGAACCAGCGCCGTCAAGCAGACCTGTCAGTATGTTTTTGACAACACTGATATTATCCGCATTTTTGCGGAACCTTTTGCCCTGAATATAGCTTCTTGCCGAATTCTGGAAAAGAGCGGATTTGAATGTGAAGGAACACTCAGGAGCAATGCAATTAAAAACGGTTGCGTTCTGGATATGAAAATGTATTCGCTCATTAAAAGTAATCACAGATAATGTATATTTGCAGAAAAAACGTTCAGCATGAGAGACCAAGCAATATTAGTACGCAATGCGGTTAAAAACGAAATTCCCGCATTTGCCCTGATTGGAAAAGATAAGTTTGCATTACAGACTTTGGAATATTATTATTCTCTGGCAAAAGAAGAATGCAGTGAAGAGTTCCTAAAAGACTTGAGGGATTTGATAGAGAATGATTTCAGGAAGTTCAGGGAAGAGAATCCGGAAAAGATAAAGGTGCCTGATATGTGATTTATGAATAAGGGTTAATTCCGAACCGGCACTTCATTTCTGCACAGATATGAACCAAACGACAAAGAAATATTCTTTTACAAAAAGCAAATACCTAACCCAGGACATATATTTAGGGTACCTCAGTCATATACTTAGGCTATCTCTGTATATGACTGAGATACCCTAAGTATACGACTGAGATAGTTTCTATTTATATATGCTCATAATCAAATAGTTACATTTGGTTACTTAATCGATAGGAAATTCAGACAAATAAATAGAAAGAATTTCACTCATTTTTGCAGGGTTTTGAATGAAATGATGATTTACTGAGTATCTCAATTAATTAGG
>OGIE01002443.1_pt1 | contig 22655 bp, 19 predicted proteins | sample 1571581 | NCBI WGS metagenome assembly OGIE01 (sample SAMEA2582021, study PRJEB24529) | metagenome | biome: Human gut stool | place: China | collected 2011
AGCCGGATTGAGAGCGGAAAGATCCATCTGGAAGAAACAGAGGTCAGTCTGTCGGGTGTGCTTCATGACCTGAAGACGATTATCAGCGGGCAGATCCATGCAAAGCAGCTGGAACTCTATATAGATGCTATGGATGTGACGAATGAGGACGTCTATTGTGACAAGACGCGTCTGAATCAGGTGTTGTTGAATCTTTTGTCCAATGCAGTCAAGTTTACACCTGCAGGAGGTACCGTTTCTGTTCGGCTGAAACAGTTCCCGGGGACAACAAAAGGCAGTGGACTGTACGAGATCCGGGTAAAGGATAACGGAATCGGCATGAGTCAGGAATTTGTACAGAAGATCTTTTCTCCTTTTGAGAGGGAGCGGACTTCCACAGTCAGCAGAACCCAGGGAACAGGGCTTGGCATGGCCATTACCAAGAATATTGTGGATTTGATGGGCGGAAGCATTGAGGTCCAGACAGAACAGGGCAAAGGGACTGAATTTATTGTTCGTCTGCCATTTCGGATTCAGCCTGGACACCACCGCATAGAGAAGATCACAGAGCTGGAGGGTCTGAAGGCGTTGGTTGTAGATGATGACTTCAATACCTGTGACAGTGTGACAAAAATGCTTGTGAGAGTTGGGATGCGCTCGGAATGGACCCTTTCCGGCAAGGAGGCTGTTCTCCGCGCACGTCAGTCGGTGGAACTGGGAGACGCGTTCCATGCTTATATCATCGACTGGCGTCTGCCGGATATGAATGGTATCGAGGTTACCCGGCAGATCCGCAGCCTCGGTGATGATACGCCGATCATTATCCTGACGGCATATGACTGGTCAGATATCGAAGTGGAAGCCAGAGCGGCCGGAGTGACTGCGTTCTGTGCAAAACCAATGTTCATGTCAGATATCAGAGATACCTTGATGACTGCTATCGGCCAGAAACAGGCAGAGGCAGAGGCTGCAATCCTTCCGGCAGCAGATTTGGATTTCAAGGGCAGATGTATCCTGCTTGTGGAAGACAATGAACTGAACAGTGAAATTGCAGTGGAGATCCTCAATGAATATGGTTTCCTGGTTGACACTGCCAAAAACGGAGCAGAGGCAGTGGAAAAAGTTAAGAATTCAAAGCCGGGAAATTATGATCTGGTGCTGATGGATGTGCAGATGCCTGTAATGAATGGATATGAGGCCACTAAACAGATCCGTGCTCTGGCGGATCCGGGCCTGGCTGGAATCACCATTCTTGCCATGACTGCCAATGCTTTTGATGAGGATAGAAAGAAAGCTCTGGAATGCGGTATGGATGGATTCTTATCCAAGCCAATCGTTATTGAGGAACTGGTTGGCATCTTGCAGAAGAACCTGGATTAAGGGCGAATGCATATCGGCAAGGTAGTCTGCATACAATGTTCCGATTGTCCATCACCATGGGCAATCGATAGCGAAAAAATATGGCTGAAACAGCCCAAAGCCGCTTCAGCTCTCGATTTTTCCTATTTTCAGCATATATCTAAATTGGTCACACATGACAGAAAGTCCTGATTTCTTGCGAAATCAGGACTTTTTCTGCACTTTTTCGCTCGATAACTTGCTCACTGTTTTTTCTGACCCAAACGCTGACCCCAACGGGACGGGGAGCGGAAATCATCAGATGGCACAGGAGAGGATATTCCCCATGGTCTGCGCCGCTTTGAGCTGCGCGTCCGTGGTGACATGGGCGTAGGTGTCCAGCGTAAAGCCCGCCGAGTAGTGACCCAGCATACTGCTGACCGTTTTCACGTCCACGCCGTTTTGGAGCGCCATGGTTGCGAAGGTGTGGCGGAAGTCGTGGAAACGGATGCGGGGCAGCCCCGCGCGTTTCAGAACTCTTTGCAGCATATGCAGTACGCTGTCCGGGGACATGGGCCCTCCTGTTGGTGACGGAAATACCCACTCGCTGTTTCCGACTTTGCACTTTTGCATTTTCAGAACGCTGATCGCGTCTGCCGACAATGGCAGTGTGCGGTAGGCGTTTTTCGTTTTCAGCGGGGCCTCGACTACTTTGCCGTTCTGCCGTGAAATTGCCCGCTGGATTTTCAGTACTCCGTGCCGAAAGTCCACATCTGTCCACTTCAGGCCCAGCAGTTCGCCCCGCCGCAGGCCGGTGGTCAGGTCGATGTAGTACAGGGCGAACACGCCGCTGTCTCTGGCCTCTTGGAAGAAGGCGCTGAGTTGATCCGAGGTCAGGGTTTTCATCTCCTTGTGCTCGACTTTTGGCAACGCACAGCCCTGCGTGGGGTTGCGGGTTACCAACTTCTGCTCGATGGCAAGGTTGTACGCCGAACCGATCATTTGGTGGATATTCCGTACCGTTTTGGGAGCCAGACCTTTCGGCTTTTTCTTGGCCTCGACGCGGTCTACCCGACCACCGTCCAGCAGGTGCTTGTAGAACCGCTGCAAGTCCAGAGAGGTCAGGTCTGCCAGCGCGATGCCGCCGATCTGCGGCTTGATGTGGTTTTTCAGAAAACCTTGGCTGGTCTTGAACGTGGATGGTCTGAGTTTCACTCTGGCGTAGTTTTCCATCCAGACTTCCAGCCATGTTCCCACCGTGTAGCTCTTGGCCCGCCCATAGTCGATGCCCACGTTTTCCTCAATGGCTTTCTTCAGCTTTTCCTTGACCTCGGCCTGCGTCTTGCCCAACACGTTCTTGATGATCCGTTTTCCAGTCTCCGGGTCATAGCCTGCGGTGTACCGGCCCTCCCATCGGCCATCCTTTCGTTTTCGGATGTTCCCTTCCCCGTTTGCTCGTCTTTTTGGCATGGTATCAGCCCCTTTCGACAACGAACAATACCGCACCCAAGAGAGAAAAGCTACCCAAACACCGAACTGTTATCAGAAAGTTATCATCTGCTTTGCATCGCTCCTTTCTTTGCCTATTGCGGCGCAAATTTTGCGCTGCCGGGGCGTTCTCTTTGGTTGGTACAAAATAAGCATAGCGCCCGAAGCGCAAATGAAGGCTCGGAGGCTATGCTTATTTTTGTTATAATGAGAGGGCAATGGATGGACGGCTTCTTTGGAGAGCCAAGCGCTCGGGCTGTAAACAGTCCTCCGCCCTCTTATTATAAAAATTCGATTGAGCAGGTTGCTCCGGCTATTACGAAAAGAAAGCAGCCGAAGGTCTGCATTACATGAATGTAATCGGACACGTCAGCGGGAAGATGACAGCTGTGATCTTCGCTGTCCTCCGGGATGGGCGGCCGTACCAGCCCATTTTGCCAACTGCCGGATGACCCAACCGCATCATTTCAGATGGCCCACTACAAAGGCCTGGTTCTCTACGTCCTTTTCTAATATGCCTCTATACACATAAAATGTAATTTTACTCCTTGACAAATTCATAGCCGACTGCACAAAATCGAACGGTAGCGTCAGCGTTAAGATTGCAGGCAAAAAAGTTGCAAAAACAAATGAGTAATAGTTCGTACCAGCGCTCTTTTCACGAGATATTTGACGGCGAATTTCATCTGTGCCTTTCCAAATTTTTCATCCGGGATAGAAAGCCCACAAATCGAGTTTGTTCGTTGTCACCGCCCAAAGTGGGTACACACTCGGCTCTAACAGAAAAATCGTACACAGCGGCGCACACGAGCGAACAGGGGAGATCGCTATTGTTGTTGTGTAGAGTGTTTCACTCCCGTTCTCCCATTGACCAAATAAAAGCGGGAGTAAGCGGATGCACACCTTGTTGTGTGCATCCGCTTCAGCGTGTCGAAAAAGTCTTTTCTCCCCGCTGAACAAGTTTTCAGAATTTCATAAAAGTTCTGAAAACTAAGGATTTCAATGGCGCAGGACACCCTTCTTGGGTTTCCCGCGCACGCCCTTCCTTACCGTTGCGGAGGATTTACCACTTTATCGACAGTCTCAAGCGGATGCACACCTTGTTGTGTGCATCCGCTTACTTTGATACTACAGCTTTGAGGGATTGTATTGATTTGCTTGGGGTCGTCAGCTATGCTGAAAGATCTGCACCTCATAGATGCAGTTGCGGAAGGAGCGGAAGTTATCCTCATACTCATTGGCCACCACCAGACGCGGCGTTTCCTGATCCCGGAAATAGCGTTTGAGCTCAGGCCCGGGGAAGGGCTCCGCCAGGATGCGGGACTGCATACAGAGCCAATTCCCCGCCGGAAGCGTCATCAGACCGGGATGCTCCGCCGCCGGCCGTTCCCGCAGATAAACGAAATAGTGGGTGGGCACGATGCTCCCCCGCAGCAGCGCCTGAAAGTCCAGCAAATAGCCGGTCTGACGCAGAAAATGCGCCTTTTCAAACGGGGGGCTGTGGCGCAGTCTGGTGAGCCGCTGTCCCGCCGTTCCGTAAATATCCTCTCCGGGCCGGAACGGCTCCGCTAAAATATACAGCTCCGTCTCCCGCTGCTGGTAGGGCAGGCCATTATGGTCATAGTCCGCCGCGTGGCTGTAATAATCCGCATACCAGTCCAGCTCGTCCAGCAGGCCCTGTAGATGGCTGACCTCCTGTCGGATCTGCTCCTGCCGCTGCATCAGCAGCCTGCGGAAGCGACTCACGTCGTTGGTGTCCAAAGCGTCCCGGATATCCTCCAGTGTGAAGCCAAAGCGCTGAAGGTACTTGACCCGATCGATATAATGGATCTGGTCATAGCTATAGTAGCGATAGCCGGTCTTGGGATTGGTATAAGCAGGCACCACAACGCCGGCTTTATCATAAAACCGGAGGCTCTGGGGCGACATATTCAGCAGATTCGCCACCTCGCCGATGGTATAACGGTCCTTCATAAAAATGACCTCCCCTTTCCGGTTTCTCCACAGGAAGTATCGCAGAAATTTTCGCAAAAGTCTACACCTGACTGTAAGGTTTCCGGAAAAAGTTTCAAGAAAGCAGACAGATGTCACAAAGCCGGTCCATAGCATTTTGTGGAATTTTACAGGAAACTCCGATTGACTTTACACTGTAGGAAAGGACTATGCTGACATCAAAAGGAATGACCGGTATACGCAAAAGCAGGCCGGCATATTCCAACAGGCATCGTATACGAAAGAGACCGAAAAAAAGAGAAGTGAGGGAGCGCAAATGACATTTATCGACTTTCTGTACAAGCTGGACGGCTGGGTGTGGGGCACACCGCTGATCGTGCTGATCATGGTCGTGGGCATCTACTACATGGTCAAGGGCAAATTCTTTCCCTTTGTGCATTTCGGCCATGCGGTGAAAAACACGGTTCTTGCCAGCAGCACGGAATCCGGCAAGAGCGGTGACGGCAAGATTTCCCCGTACAGAGCATTCTGCCTGGCACTGGGCGGCGCCGTCGGCATGGGCAATATCTCCGGCGTGGCGACCTCCATTGCCGTAGGCGGACCGGGCTCCATCTTCTGGATGTGGGTCTGGGCGTTTTTCGGCATGATGATCAAGACGGCTGAGACCTCCCTGGGCCTGTATTACCGTCACAAGGAGCCTGACGGAAAGTACAGCGGCAGCGCCATGCACTATATGGAGCGGGGCATCAAGGGCGAGATGGGCTGGAAGTTCGGCCGGCCTCTGGCAATTCTCTTTGCCGTCTCCCTTTTCATGATGGTTCTTCAGGGCAGCGGTGCCTACACTGTGGGTGAAACGCTGAGCGCCTCCTTCGGTCTAAATCTGATGGCCGTTGTGATCGTTTATGTGCTGTTCGTTGTATACCTGCTGATCCGGGGCGAAAACGCCATCGGCAGAGTAGCAGAAAAGCTGGTTCCCATCATGTGCGGAGCCTATCTGCTGGCAACCATCGTCATTCTTCTCATGAATATCACCTATGTGCCCACCATGTTTGCCGAGATCTTCAAGGGTGCCTTTACCGGCACGGCTGCCGTGGGCGGCTTTGCTGGCTCCGTGGTTTCCCTGACCATCCGGCAGGGCGTTGCCCGGTCGGTCTACTCCAATGAGGCCGGCAACGGCACCTCTCCCCTGATCCACGGTTCCGCCGATACGATCCATCCGGTCCGGCAGGGACTCTGGGGTGCTGTGGAGGTATTCTGCGATACGCTGGTGGTCTGCACCTGCTCCGGACTCGCCATTCTGGCCACCGGCACCTGGAGCTCCGGCGTCACCGGCGCGCCCTTGGGTGTTCTGGCTTTCACCACAGCCTTTGGTGAAGCGGGCCGGTACTTCCTGGGCATCATGACCGTCCTGTTCGCTTTCACCACCTCCACCACCTGGTATCTTTTCTATCAGAATATCCTGACCTACCTTCTGGAAAAATGGCCCAAGGCGCAGAAGGCCGCGCACAAGGTGTTCACAGTCGCTTTCCCGCTGATCATGGTAGGGAATGCCGCTCTGGTATACTATTCCAACTCCGACGCCACGCTGTTCTGGACCATCGTCAGCATCGTCACGGCCTTCCCCCTGTTCTTCAATGTTCTGGCACTGATCGCGCTGCGGAAGAAGTTCTGGGCACTGCTCAAGGATTATAAGGCCCGTTATATGGGAATCGGCCAGGTGGACCCCAATTTCCACGTTTTTGCCGAGGATGACCCGGAAGTGATGGCTAAGATCAACAAGAATCTGGGCAGATCCTGATCCCGCATATCCAACGATTTGTTTATAAGGAGAATCACTATGGCATACTCTTACACAACGGAAGCGCTTTACAGCGGCGAACACGTCCGGGGCATGGACATGACCCCGGAGACCATCCCCTGCTTCATGACCACTGCCTTTACCATGCGCGGTTTCAAAGAGGTTCAGGAGACCTACGCTACCAAGGGCTATACCTATGTCCGCACCCGCAATCCCAACCGCACCGCGCTGGGCGAGGTCGTCTCCTGCCTTGAGGGCGGCGAGTCCACGCTGATTTTCTCCTCCGGCATGGGTGCCATCACCAGCACTCTGATGACGCTGCTGAGCCACGGCGACCATGTGATCTGCAACTCCAATATCTACGGCGAGACCTATTGCGTCATGACGGAGATTTTGAGCAAGTGCGGCATTGAGGTAACCTTTGTGGATTATCAGAACACGGAGGATATCGCCAAGGCCGTTCGCCCGGAGACAAAGCTCATCTACTCCGAGGTCCTCTCTAACCCCACGCTGACGCTGGTGGATTTAAAGGCCGTGGCGGAAATTGCACACAAGAACGGTGCCTACCTCATGGTAGATAACACCTTCACCACCCCCATAGCCATCCGGCCTATCGACTTTGGCGCGGATATTGTTATCAACAGCCTGACGAAGTTCTTAAACGGCCACAGCGATGCCATCGGAGGTTCCATCACCACCACGCAGGCATTGTGTGACAAAATCCAGCCGGTAGCCATGCTGCTGGGTACCCCCGGTGACCCCTTCAGCTCCTGGCTCATCCATCGGGGCATCAACACCGCCTCTGTCCGGATGCCTCAGGCCATGCACACGGCGGAAAAACTGGCGGCGACGCTGGCTGCCAACAAGCACGTCAGCCGGGTTAATCACCCCAGCCTGCCTACCTATCCCCAGAAAGAGCTGGCGGACCGGATGTTCGGCAAAAATGGCTACTGCGCCATGCTGAGCTTCATCGTGCCGGAGGATCTGGAGAAAATCGACCAGTTTATGCTGGCGCTGAAGTTCCCCAAATACGCTCCTACGCTGGGCGGCCTCCACACCACGCTAAGTCACCCTGTCACCTCCTCTCACATGGGCGTGCCCGATGAGACCCGCCGGAAGATGGGCATTACCCCCGGCATGATTCGCGTGTCTGTGGGTATTGAGGACGCCGATGATCTGGCCGCGGACTTTGAAAATGCCCTGAAGGTGTTCGATTGATCCACGCTGTGGAATTTCCCCCTGCACATCCTTGCAAATGATCTTGCGGTATGGTACGATGTAACCTAATCGAAAAAACTGCGGAACCGCCGCAAAGGCGCATCCGCTGAGCACAGCAAGGAGAGATTTACGATGAAAACCGCACTCGTTACCGGGTCCTCCCGGGGCATTGGCCGCGCCGTGGCCCGGGAACTGGCCCATCAGGGCTGGGCCGTAGGCATCAACTATCTGCACCGGGAGGATAAGGCACAGGAGCTGGTGGAGGAGCTCACCGCCGCCGGTTGTCAGGCCGCCGCCTTTCAGGCGGATGTTGCCGACGGTGCCGCCGTGGCGAGCATGGTCAAGGAACTGGGGGAAACGTTCAGTCCTGTGGAGCTGGTGGTGAACAACGCCGGCGTTGCGGGGCAAAGTCTCTTTCAGGATATTTCCGATGAAATGTGGAACCGATACCTTGCGGTGAATTTGGGCGGCGCCCGCAACACCATCAAGGCGGCGCTGCCCCACATGATCTCCGAAAAGCGGGGCTGCATTGTCAATATCTCATCCATCTGGGGCCAGCGGGGCGCAAGCTGCGAGGTGGCCTACGCCTGCACCAAGGCGGGCATCATCGCCCTGACCCGCTCTCTTGCCATGGAGCTGGCTCCCTCCGGTATCCGGGTGAACTGCGTGGCTCCCGGCGTCATCAACACGGACATGGTGCAGGTTTTGGGGCAGGAAACGCTGGACGAGCTGGCAAAAGAAACGCCTCTCGGCCGCTTGGGGACGCCGGAGGACATCGCCTACGCCGTTTCCTTTTTTGCCTCGGAGCGGGCGGGCTTCATCACCGGGCAGGTCCTCACTGCCGATGGCGGCTTTATTGTATAAGCCCATTATGTTACCGCATTTTCTGAATTTCCCGGGAACGGTCCGCTGAGGCGGGCCGTTTCCTTTTTGCGTCCTGCCGCTGCTTTTGCGCACGGGTCTTGTACCCTTTTCCGGCGCATAGACTGTCCCCAAGGGGGCGATGGGATTGCTGGAGCTGCTGAACGCAATTTTATGGGGGCCGGGAACCGTGGGGCTGCTTTTGGGGACCGGGGCATGGCTGACGCTGCGGACAGGCGCGTTTCCCCAGCGAATGCTGCCGCTGGCACTGCGGCTGTCATTGGGGCGGGAGGCACGCCAAAAGGGGAATAACGGTGTGTCTCCCTTCGGCTCCCTGATGACCGCGCTTGCCTCTACGGTGGGGACCGGCAACATTGTGGGCGTTGCGGCGGCGCTGGTTTCCGGCGGGCCGGGGGCGCTGGTGTGGATGGAACTGGCCGCCCTGCTGGGACTGACTTTAAAGCTCGCGGAATGTATGCTGGCGGTCAAATACCGCAGCCGCGCACCGGACGGTACCCGCTGGGGCGGGCCCATGGCGGTGATGGAAGCCCGGCTGGGCGTGATTGGAAAGCCCATGGGACGGCTCTACGCCCTCTTTGCCCTGCTGATGTCCTTTTCTATGGGGGCCATGGCTCAGTCCGGCGCGCTGGCCGATACGTTTTTCGCCGCGTTCTCTCTGCCCCGGGCCGAAACGGGGCTGGCAACGGCGGCGCTGGCGCTCGTTATCCTGCTTGGCGGCATCCGCCGCATTGCAGATGTTTCTTCTGTGCTGGTGCCGGTGATGGCGCTGCTGTACATCGGCGGCGCCGGGGCGGTGATTATCGGCAATCTCCCCCGGCTGCCGGGAGCCGCGGCGGAAATGCTCCGCTGTGCGCTGACCCCCTCGGCGGCGTTGGGCGGCGCATTGGGGACGGTTACGCGGCGTGCTGTCATCCGCCACGGCATAGCCCGGGGCGTTTTTTCCAACGAAGCCGGGCTGGGCTCTGCCGCCATTGCCGCCGCCTGCGCCGATACGGAGGACCCGCTGCGGCAGGGACTTATCAGCATGACCGGCGTCTTTTTCGACACCCTTGTGATCTGCACCCTCACCGGCCTTGCCATCTGCTGCTCCGGCGTGCTGGGGGCGGCGGACGCCGCAGGCATCCCTTTGACCGGCGCGGCGCTGACGCTGCGGGCCTTTGAAACGGTTCTGGGCCGGGGGGCACGCTGGCTCATCGGCGCGTCCTTGGGCTTGTTTGCCTTTACCTCCGTGTTGGGCTGTGCCCTGCAGGGGGAGGTTTCCGCAGTGTATCTGCTGGGGCCGGGTACTGTGCGCCCGATTCGGCTTTTCTACTGCTCGGCAGTTTTAATTGGGGCGCTGGTCCCCATGAAAACGGTACTGGCGCTGGCGGACCTCTCCAACGCGCTGATGGCGCTGCCGAATCTGGTGTGCCTCTTGCTGCTTTCCGGGGAGATCGCGGCGGATTGCCGCAGCTTTTTGAGGAAAAAGGTGTAAACTTTCTGTGACAGCGTTGCTTTTTTTCATTTTGGTGGTATGATAACGATGGTATAAAATTTTAGTAAAGGACTGATACCATGACAAAAATTGATATTGTCTCCGGCTTCCTCGGAGCCGGCAAGACCACGCTCATCAAAAAGCTGCTGGCGGAGGCCTACAAGGGCGAAAAACTGGTGCTCATCGAAAACGAATTCGGCGAGATCAACATTGACGGCGGCTTCTTAAAGGAATCCGGCATCCAGATCTCCGAAATGTCCGCCGGGTGCATCTGCTGCTCTCTGGTGGGCGATTTCAACAAGGCTTTGAAGGACGTGGAGGCTCAGTTCCACCCCGACCGCATCCTCATTGAGCCCTCCGGCGTGGGCAAGCTCAGCGACGTGATCGTGGCGGTGGAAAACACCGTAAAGGACGTTCCCGAGATGAAGCTCAACAGCTTCGTCACCGTGGCAGACGCCACCAAGGTGAAGGTCTATATGAAGAACTTCGGTGAGTTCTACAACAACCAGATCGAGGCCGCCGGCACTATCATCCTCTCCCGGACTCAGAAGATGACGCAGGAGAAGCTGGAGGCCGCCGTGTCCATGCTCCGGGAGAAAAACGCCGATGCCGCCATCATCACTACCCCCTGGGATGAGCTGGACGGCAAGGCCATCCTCTCCGCCATCGAAAAGGTCTCTCTGGCCGATGAACTGCTGGAGAAGATGCGGGCCGAACATGAGGCCGATGAGCACGAGCACCATCACCATCATCATGACGGCGAGGAGTGCGACGATCCCAACTGCTCCTGCCACCACCATGACCATGAGCACGAGGAGCATGAACATCACCATCATGACCATGACCATGAGCACGAGCATGACCACGAGCATCACCATGACCATGACGAGTGCTGCGGCCATGAACATGAACACGAGCATCATCATGACCACGGCGAGTGCGATGACCCCAACTGCTCCTGCCATGACCATCACCATCATCACCACGCCGATGAGGTGTTCACCTCCTGGGGTAAGGAAACACCCAAGGTGTATACGCAGGCGGATATCGACCGCATCCTCACCGCGCTGGATTCCGGCGAGTACGGCGCCATTCTCCGTGCCAAGGGCATTGTGAACGGCACGGACGGTGCGTGGATCGAGTTCGACTATGTGCCGGAGGAGCATGAGATTCGCGTCGGTCATCCCGACTATACCGGCCGCCTGTGCGTCATCGGTTCTGATTTGAAGGAGGAAAAGCTGGCAGAGCTGTTCGGCCTGTAAGCGAAAATTTTCATGGCTGATATTCCTGTATATCTCATCGCCGGCTTTCTGGACGGCGGCAAAACTGAATTTATCAACGGCATTTTAGAGGATGGCTTCGCCCGGGAGGATAAAACGCTTCTCATCTGCTGCGAGGAAGGCGAACTGGAGTACGAGCAGAAGGCGCTGGACAACGTGACTGTTGTTACCGTGGACGAGGAGAGCGCCCTGACCTGCTCCCAATGCAAGGAGTGGGAAAAGCAGTACAAGCCCAAGCAGGTCCTGATCGAGTACAACGGCATGTGGTCCATGGAGCGGCTGTACCGGGAGGTGCTGCCGGCCAACTGGGTGCTCTATCAGGTCATGACCTTTGTGGACGCGGGGACCTTTGAGCCCTACGCAAAAAACATGGGCCAGATCATGATGGAAAAAATCACCAACGCCGATCTGCTGGTGTTCAACCGCTGTACGGACGAGCTGAAGGCCGCCCTGCGGAAGCGGAATCTGCGGATGGTGAACCGCCGTGCGGACATCTATCTGGAGGACAACAACGGCAACAGTGAGGACTACAACAACGGTGAGGTCTGTCCCTTTGACCTGAGCCAAAAGGTCATTGACATTCCGGACAACGATTACGGCGTGTGGTATGTGGACGTTATGGACTACCCCGACCGCTGGGCGGGCAAGACCGTTCACATGAAGCTGCTCATGTGCCATTCCAAGAAGTACCCCGGCACCCACTGCCCCGGCCGTTTTGCCATGGTCTGCTGCGAGGCGGATGTACAGTTCCTCGGTCTTGTGGCAAAGGGTATGGACCTTTCCAAATACAAAAACCGGGACTGGGTAGAGGTGGAGGCCCGTATGGCCGTGGAAAACCACCCCGCCTACAAGGGCAAGGGCCCGGTCATGCACGTTATGTCCATCAAGCCCTGCGAAAAGCCTGCCAACGAAGTTGTGAGCTTCTGATTTTCCATAAGCCGCAAGGGGCCGCATCTTATAGATGCGGCCCCTTTTTCTTTGCACGTTTTTGTGTACTTGCAAATTTCAGATAAAGCCCTATAATATGAGATATTCTGATATGGGAAAGGAACTGCCGTTTTGAAAGAAAAGCGTTTCCATAAAATTGAACTGCCTCTGTGGGGGAGCTTTCTGCTGGCTGTGCTGCTGGCAGGCTGCATCACACTGCTGGCCCTGTGGTGTCAGCCCAATGCTCTGCGGAGCGTGCTGGCCGTTTTCCGCGGTCAACCGCTGCTTATTGTACTCAACGCCCTGCCCGTAGGGCTGCTTCTGCTGACGTTTGCCTTCCTGTTCCGGAACGTCTTTTACAGCGGGGCGCTGGTGAATTTCTTCGTCTGCGCGCTGTCCCTTGCCAACCGGGTCAAAATTGAGGTCCGGGACGAGCCGGTGTTCCCCCGGGACTTTGCCCTTGTCCGGGAGGTGGGCAGCGCCATGCAGAGCTACGATATCCGCTATCCGGTAACGGCGATCATTGCTGTGGTGCTGACCACCGCGCTGCTCGTGGGCCTTGGCGTGCTGTTCCCCAGCCGCCCGGTGTCCTTTGCCGCCCTGAAGGCCAAGCTGACAAAACGGGACGCAGCGGCCGCGTTCCCCGGCCGCTGCTGGCCGGAACGGATCGTGGGCGCAGTCCTCAGCTTCGGCGTGTTGACCGCCCTGATCTTCACGGTGTACGCCAGCAATGACCTCTACAATTCCTTCCGGGTCAGCAATGCCTACTATGTCCCCTCGGTATTCAACGAGCTTGGGTTCCCCTACTGCTTCTGCCACCAGTTCACCACCTATCCCGTGGATAAGCCGGAGGGCTTTTCCAAGTCCGAGGCCGCTGGGTGGGAGACCGGGGAGCAGTCGGGGCTCGGTAAGGACGTCAACATTATCATGGTCATGAACGAGGCATTTTCCGACATCACCGATGGCTCCATGTTCAACTGGGCGGAGGGGGATGACCCCCTGCCCAACCTCCACGCCTTGCAGAATGACCCCCACGCCCTCACCGGTCACATTGTTGTTCCGGGCTTTGCCGGCGGCACGGCCAATACGGAGTTCGACGTACTGACCGGGATGCAGACCAACGCCCTGTCGGATACCACCACCTCCGCTATGCGGGTTATCAACCGCAATCTGGACAGCCTGTTTCGGGTGTTTGACGCCGACGGCTACCGCACCTCCTTCTACCATCCCGGCGATGCCTGGTTCTACAACCGGGAGAATGTCTACCGCTGGCTGGGCGCGGAGCACGAGGTATTTGCCAAGGACATGAAAGATCTGGAATACAAGGGCCGCTGGGTCACGGATGACTACATGGCGGGGCTGATCGAGGAAGAATTTGAAACGGCAGTCAGCGAGGGCCGTCCCCTGTTCAACTACACCACCACCATCCAGAACCACATGAGCTACACCGCCGACAAGTACGGCGAGGGACACACCTTTGCTCCTGTTTCCGTAACGGCGGACATTTCTGATGAAACCCGCACCATGCTGGAGGTCTATACCGAGGGCGTCCGGGACGCAGATGCCATGCTGGGCCGCCTGACCGCGTATTTCGCGGAGCGCAGTGAGCCGGTGGTACTGGTATTTTACGGAGACCATCTGCCCTATCTGGGGGATAACCAGAAGGGCTATGCCGAGCTTGGCTCCGAGGTGGCCATTGCCGAAAATGACCGGACGGATATCCTCTGCTCCTACAAAACGCCCTATGTGATATGGACTAACGCTGCCGCTGCCGATGCTCTGGACTGGGAGGCCGCCGCAAGGCAGCTGGCACTGCCGGAGGACGGCACCGTATCCGCCGCGTTCCTTGGCAGCGTTCTGCTGGACCTCACCGGCCGGGGCGGTGAAAGTCCATGGTTCGATTTTCTTTCCTCTGTGCGGCGGCTGGTGCCTGTGGTGCAGAAGAAGATCTATATCCTCACCGATGGTGAGCTCATCGCCAACCGCGACCTGCTCGAGCGGACGGACGAGACCGCCGCCGCGCTGAAGGCTGCTATCCGTAAATGGCGCTGCTGGAGCTATTACAAGCTGAAATATGCGGAGGTAGGATAGCCACTAAAGCAAAACAAAAAAACAGCCCGAGGACACATCCTCCGGGCTGCTTTTATTTGTCAGGTTTTCGCTTCGATCTTCGCACCGCATTTGGGGCAGGTGATGACGATTTTTCCCTTTCCCACCGGCACACGGCACACGGCGCCGCATTTGCAGGTAAAGTATTTATGCTCCTTGTCCGCCCGGCGGGCCTTGGCCCCGGCAGCGCTGTTCCGGGTTTTCCAGACCCAGCTCATGAATTTCTGGTTTTCCTCCCGCCGCTTCAGCAGGTTTTTGGAAAACATCCGGAACAGAATAAACACCATCAGCACCCAAAGGAGGGATTCGCAGATCCGGGCGGGGATCCATAGCCGCAGAAGGCTGAAAATCAACTGGGCCACCAGAATCACCAGATAGCCCCGCAGAAGAGCCTGATTCATCTGATCCATGCCGTTCCGGCCGTACATGAACCGCGCCACCGCGCATCTGAATTTATAAAACATATATCTGCTGCCTCTTTTCATCGGCGCGGAGCGGCGCCGTATCTCGTTACCACTGTATTTTAGCGGAAAGGTCAGGGAAAGGCAACGGTTTGACTGTGAAGTTTACAAAAAAGTAATTTCTTTCTTCGCTGTCCGTGCTACAATATACTCGATATTAAAATACACAAAGGAAGTGTTCTGTTCATGGCAAAGAAACAGTTCAAGGCGGAGTCCAAGCGTCTGCTGGACTTGATGATCAACTCCATTTATACCCATAAGGAGATTTTTCTCCGGGAGATTCTCTCCAACGCCAGCGATGCCTGCGACAAGCTGTGCTACCAGGCCCTGACGGATGACAGCGTGAAGCTGACCCGGAAGGATTTCAAAATTGACCTGTCCGTAAATAAAGAAGGCCGTACCATTACCGTTACGGATAACGGCATCGGCATGGACAAGGAGGATCTGGAGAACAATCTGGGCGTCATCGCCTCCTCCGGTTCCTACAAGTTCAAGCAGGAGGTGGGAGATGACACCAAGGACACCGACGTGATCGGCCAGTTCGGCGTGGGCTTCTACTCCGCCTTCATGGTCTGCGATCAGGTGACGGTCCGTACCCGGAAGTTCGGCAGCGACACCGCTTATCAGTGGCAGTCCTCCGGCGCGGATGGCTACACCATTACAGAGTGTGATAAGTCCGATGTCGGTACCGAGGTCATCATGCACCTGAAGGATGATACCGAGGATGAGCATTACAGTGAATTTCTGGAGGAATGGAAGCTCCGGGAACTGGTAAAGAAGTATTCCGATTATATCCGTTTCCCCATCCGCATGGCCGTTACCAAAACGAAGAAGGTGGCCTCCTGTATGTCCGACAAGCCGGACGAGGTACCCTATGTGGAAATGGAGACGCTGAACTCCATGGTGCCGATCTGGCAGCGGAAGAAGGCGGATGTGAAGCCCGAGGAATATAATAAGTTCTATCAGGAGAAGTTTCATGATTTCGCGGACCCTCAGCGGGTCATCACCGTGTCCGCCGAGGGCGCTGTGACCTATAAGGCTCTGCTGTTTATCCCCGGCGTCACGCCCTTCGACTATTACACCAAGGAATATGAAAAGGGCCTGCAGCTCTATTCCAGCGGCGTGCTCATCATGGACAAGTGCGCCGATCTGCTGCCGGAGCATTTCCGTTTTGTCCGCGGCGTGGTGGACTCTCCTGATTTGAGCCTGAACATCTCCCGTGAGCTTTTGCAGCATGACCGGCAGCTGAAGGTTATTGCCGTCAATCTGGAAAAGAAGATCAAGAGCGAGCTTGCCAAAATGCTGAAGGACGAGCGTGAGGCTTATGAAACCTTCTGGAAGAACTTCGGCCGCCAGTTGAAATACGGCGTGGTGGGCGATTACGGCGCGCACAAGGAGCTTTTGCAGGACCTGCTGCTGTTCTGGTCCTCCACGGAGAAAAAGCCGGTCACGCTGGAGGAATATGTTTCCCGGATGAAGGAGGACCAGAAGGTCATCTATTACGCCGCCGGCGACAGCGTGGACAAGATCGACCGTCTGCCCCAGCTTGAGGCGCTGAAGGATCAGGGCATTGAGATTCTTTACTTCACCGAGGAGGTGGACGAGTTCGTGGCACAAACGCTGCGGACCTACAAGGATAAGGAGTTCCGCTCCGCTATGGATGGCGTAGCCGAGGCGGAGGACCAGGAAAAGGCCAAGGAGGCCGCGGACGCTCATGAGGATGTATTCACTTTTGTCAAGGACACACTGGGAGACGCCGTGGCGGAGGTAAAGCCCTCTGCCCGCCTGAAGTCCCACCCGGTTTGCCTGAGCGCCGGTGAGGGCGTCAGCTTTGAGATGGAAAAATATTTTCAGGCCATGCAGCCGGACAGCGGCATCAAGGCCCAGCGGATTCTGGAGCTGAACACGGAGCATCCCGTTTTTGCCGCGCTGGAGAGCGCCGTTTCCGCCGACCCGGAAAAGGCAAAAAAGTACGCCAAGCTCCTGTACGATCAGGCACTTCTTATTGCCGGTCTGCCGCTGGACGATCCCTCCGGCTATACCGATCTGGTGTGCGAGCTGATGAAGTAACACCTTGTACCGTCTGCCGCGTTTGCGGCAGGCGGTACAATTTTTTATGGGAACTTTTTCCGGAGCACTTGCGTCTATACCGACAGATACCCTTAATTTCCCGAGTTATATTGACAGGAGGATGTTTCTATGAAAAAATACTTCCGCATCATGGCTTTGCTGGCCTGCACCGCCGCGCTGTGCGTCTCCGCACTGGCTGCCGGAACCGAAGACCCCGCCGATCACGCCTACGTGCCGGACCCGCAGTATGATGTGTATTGGGGGACCGTGACCCAGCAGGAAAACGGCAAGCTTCTGGTACAAAAGCCCGGTGAGACTGCACCTACGGACGGAATCGTGTTCTGGCTGCGGGAGGACACCATGATTCTGGACGCCGTGACCGGTGAGCCGGTATCAGCCGCTTCTGTTCGGGATGGGAGCACTGTTTACGCATGGACCAGCGGCTACACAGCTACAACCTTGAGCCTGCCGCCTCAGACTATACCGGAGGTGCTGCTGGTCAACATCCCGGCGGATTACCGGGTGCCGCAGTACGATGTGATCGTGCGGGCCGATGGGCTTACAAGCGTCGGTATTCCGGACCGCAGCGGAATATCCGTCACGCTGTCCGACGGAAGTGTGTATCAGGTGTGGGAGGACGCGAAAATTACGCCCTATCTTACCCGGAATCGCGTTACCTGTCAGGATTTGCTTCCCGGTACTCGGGTGCTGATATGGGCTGATGACGCCGGGCAGGCGGAGCGGGTGCTGGTATTTCCATACGCCTACCCCGGCTATCTGGCGCTGAATGGCTGCGGACGTCTGTACATCAACGGCACGGCCACCCTTGAGCCCTCCGCACTGCGCCGCCCCTATGGGGATGCGCGGCTGTACGCCCCCATCCGCGCCGTGGCGGAGGCCGCCGGTTTTCAGGTCTCTTGGGATAAGGAATACGGCGCAGTGGTGAAAACCGACAGCGGGGAGACCGTGTTCTTTATCCGCCCGGACCAAAAGCAGGCCCACGGCCCCGCCGTATCCGGGCAGCCGAGCCTCTCCGGTCCCTGCCTGATTGCGGATGGCGTCAGCTATCTGGAGCTTCATGACCTTGCCCGTCTGCTGGGACTGTATTACGGCGGCTGAACGCCTTGTCTCCCGGCTATATGAACAAATTTCTAATTTTGTTTTTGGCATTGTCTTTTCCTGTTCTTTATGGTATGCTATAAGCATGAAACGTCCCCGTGCTGTTTTTAACGGTGACGAACAATGACAGGAGTGATCGACTATGGTTAGATTGATTATGGGCGTCAAGGGTTCCGGCAAGACCAAGCAGCTCATTGAACTCATCAACGCTGCGGCGAAGGATGAGGCCGGCAATGTGGTGTGCATTGAGCCGAAGCGCGATATGTCCTACAACATTCATTATAATATCCGGCTAATCGACGCGCAGGAGTATGATCTGCACAGCTATGAGATGTTCCGCGGTTTCATCAGCGGCCTCTATGCCGGTAACTATGATATCTCTCAGGTGTTTATCGATAACCTCTGCAAGACGGTTGGTTCCGATGTGGATGGCGAGACCGAGAAGTTCCTGAACTGGCTGGACGCCTTCGGCGAGAAGAACGGCATTAAGTTCACCGTTACCATCAGCGGCGATGTTGCTATCGCTACCGATGGGATGCGGAAGTTCCTGTAAATAAGCATACATCCGATATTGAAAGCGCAGACCTCTTTTAAAAGAGGTCTGCGCTTTTGCTTTCCATTGTCAATAGACGGTAAAAATAGCATAGTATTTTCACAAAGCTTTGAAAACAGCGTGGAAATGTGCCGCAAATTGTGCTATAGTTGCCTTGTAACGAAAGGTGGTATGCAAAATGGAACAGTTTCACACGATCGATTTCAATGCGAAAAAGGGCTTCATCTGCGATATGGACGGTGTGATCTACCACGGCAACCAAATTCTTCCCGGTGTACGGGAATTTATCCAGTGGCTTCATGACGAGAATAAGGAATACCTCTTTTTGACCAATAACAGCGGCTATACCCCTCGGGAGCTGAACCAGAAGCTGGCCCGCATGGGGCTGGATGTTCCGGAGGAGCATTTCTATACCAGTGCGCTGGCCACAGCCGCCTTTTTGAAGGAGCAGGCGCCGGGTTGCTCTGTATTCGCCATCGGCGAGGCGGGGCTGCTGAACGCCCTGTATGACGCGGGCTTCACCATGAACGATGTAAACCCGGACTACGTGGTGGTGGGCGAGGGCCGAGCCTACTCTCTCGATACGCTTACAAAGGCTACAAACCTGGTGATGGCGGGTGCCAAGCTCATCGGCGCCAACTCCGATGTGTCGGGTCCCATTGAAAACGGTATCGCCCCGGCCTGCCGCGCTCTGGTGGCTCCCATTGAAATGGCCACCGGCAAACAGGCGTATTTCTGCGGCAAGCCCAATCCCCTGATGATGCGTACCGGATTGCGTCTGCTGGGCTGTCATTCCGCCGAGGCGGTGATGATCGGCGACCGCATGGATACAGATGTGATTTCCGGATTGGAGAGCGGTATGTCCACGGCGCTGGTGCTCTCCGGCGTTTCTACCCGGGAAACCGTGAACACCTATGCCTATCGTCCCAGTATTGTGCTGGACGGAGTGGGAGACATCCCGGTACTGGCGCGGGCCGGCGCAGGTACCGCAGAAACCATTATTGACCGTTAAATGTGATAGAATAAATAGAGCGCGGAGCGGACAGGATTTCCTGTCCGCTCCGCATTTTTGATTCATTTTTGCCCACCTGCTTCGTGAAAAATAGGGTACGAGGCAGGCATTCAATTTTGTAATCAGCAAAAAGAAAAACCCTCGGAAACTTAAGACAAATATCCAATCAACAGGAAAATCGCAAAAACCGGGCCTGAGATCGGCAATTTAATCATCTTTGCCTGCCCCTGTTCTATCTTGTTCTCCACATAGATGTGCGGATAATAATGAATGTACACCCCATAAGGCACTAAGAGCACGAGGGACGCAATGCACGCCATGGGTTTGGCTTCCAAAATGAAGGCTGCCACATCCGCAAGCAGCAGTATCACCGCAAGCCATCTCATCTTCCGCCTTGTTTTTGTAATGTCGATCCCTGTCTCTTCTTCGGAGAGGTTTTCCACAGTTTCGATTTCACTCAGCATGGAGCTGTAGTAGTTTCTTTCAATCCTGCCCAGCGCATTTAAATATGGGGATACATCCTTTTTTTCTTCTACTAACCGGCCAAAATCAACGAGAGGAATATTCTTTTCAGCAAGTGCATCCCATAACATTTCAATATTCGAAAGGGATTCTTCAAGCACAAGCAGGCGGTTGTATTCCCGATTCAGAAGAACGCATTCCGTCTTATTGGAGCAGTAATCGTCATTGAAAAATGCGGTCATTATATTCAGCAAAAAGTTACGTGCTTCTTCCGCCGGGATCGTCAGCGTGTAGGTCTTGCACTTGCCGCTGATGTCTGCAACTGTAAGCTCAGTCTCTTCTGCCGTTGCCCATGTAGAGGTGTCAGACATCGCATCATAAGCACTTTCATCGCTTTCAGAGTATCCGCAGAGAGCGTAAATTTGCCGTTCTCATCCGTATGCTCACTGATCACCTCGAAGTAGTTGAAGTTTTCACTTTCATCAATATTTGCATCCGGGAGATCCTGTGATAAGGTTTCCGTGTTGATGCCAAGTAAATGATTGCCCGTCAATTCAGGGCAAGTGAAGTAGAGGCTATTATCTAACAGAAACAGCTTCATATTCATAGCGTCATAGTCAGCCACTCGCAGCCCCATAGTGATATCCGGTATAGGTGGCGTCCTTGCCGGGGATGCCGTCCATGGTATCACCCTTACCGACGCCATCCACCATCGTGCCGTCCGAATATTTCACATTGCGGCTGAGTGCTGGCTGGCCATTGCGGGTATATTCGGGAACGCGGAACACCTCAAAGGATGTGGCTTTGCCGCACTCACCGCACTTGAAGGTCTCACGGGTCACAACACTGTTGGCGTCCAGCTCATTGGTGCGGCCGGACGCCTGCATCCAGTGCTCGGCGGGGTCGTGGTAACTGTTCTGCTGGGCGGCAAAGGCGGTGGGGATCATACCCACACACATGACCAGCGTCAGCAGCAGTGCCAGCGCCCTGCGGGAATAATGGTTCTTTTTCAGATTCATAGGTCCTCCTTATATTTTTTGTTTTTTATCCGCGTTGAAAACGATGTTCTTTTGGCTATCGCCCCCTTTCCCAGCTGCAAATCTTTCTTTGCAGATACTCGTTCCAATCCTTGCCGCAGCGCGGTTTCTCCACGGTAACGGCATACCCCTGTAACTGATACTTTTCCTGTAATTGCCGGGCGGCTTTCTGCCCAGGCTCGTCCGCGTCCAGACACAGCGCAATACGGCGGATCTCCGGATGCGCCTGCAAATAGGTCTGCAGTGCGCCGTCATAGAGCCCGCACAGAGCTACGGCGTTGGTTGTGTCTCTGTGGAGCGTGAGGTAGCTCATCAGATCGATGGGCGCTTCAAAGACAAGCACCAGATCTGAGCGCGGATCGTGCGGAAGGGAGAAGCCTGTGCTTTTGTCGCTGCCGGGAGCGTCTCCCTTAAATCCGGGACCGTCCAGATCATAGGTGCCGCGCAGCCCCGCATACTTCGCCTGTCCGGACTCATCCCTGCCGACGAAGACGCAGTTGTGATGTACCGCATCCTCATACAGTAGACCGGCATTCAGAAACTGTCGGATCACCTGGGCAGCGATGCCCCGCTTACGGAGATAGGCGAAAACCCTTCTGTCATCCGCATTGCGGGGTGGCAGGGAAAGCGCCTGCTTCTGGCTGATTGACTTTGGCTGCGGAGCGGGTGCGTCTCTGGCTTTCCCATGGAAGGTCAGCAGGTATTCCACTGCTTCCGGAAAGGATTTTCCGCAAAACTGCTGGAGGAAGGTGATGGCATCCCCGCCGGTATTCTGGGAATACCGGAATCAGGTACGCCGGTCCTTGATCCGCAAGCTGTCCATCTCCGCGGTAGTATGGAAGCGCCCCACGCGCTTGACCTGATAGCCCAAATGGGTCAGCAGCTCCGGCAGGTCCGTCTCTCTGGCGATCTGCATTTCTGTGTCTGTGAAGCGATTCCTGATCTCGCTTGCCATGATGTGTGCCTCCTTTCTTTGATGAAACGCAAAAAGCCACCCAGGGCATCCGAATATTTTCGGATGCCCTGGGTGGCTTTTCCCTAAATCATGTTCTTTTGTTTTGGCTTTAATGCGGGCTTACACGGCGTTATCTTCGTCGGGGGTGTCCGTGTCCGCTGGAGCGGTCGCGTCGGCCACACAGGGCGCGACAGGGGCCTCAGTGGGGTTATAAAAGGAAGCAGGAAGTCTGTTTCCGAAGAAGCAGACCTCCTGCCTTATGTGCTGCTTATGACGCACTGTCCAACGGGTTTGGGCGGTATCCATCCATAAGTTCATTATTTTCCATGATGAAGGGACGTGTCGTATCCTGTCCCCATGCGGTATCGTATTTTTCCATCAGATAATCGCTCAGTTCGGTTCTGTTCTGAATCTTCACCAGGCGGTACGGCTCCTGAAAGGCCACCTTTTCAATGAAGTACAGGCTTCCGTCCTCTGCCGGCAGCAATACGCCCACGTGCCCGATGAACAGCGTATTGTCCGTATCCGAAAATCGGTCAT
>OGIE01002446.1_pt1 | contig 22648 bp, 23 predicted proteins | sample 1571581 | NCBI WGS metagenome assembly OGIE01 (sample SAMEA2582021, study PRJEB24529) | metagenome | biome: Human gut stool | place: China | collected 2011
ACAATTTTTTCTTTTTTTTGATAGAGATATGCAATAAACTCAAGCTTGACTTTCCTGTTTAATGTGTTTCCTTGTCCTTTTACTTCATGCCAATTGTTTAATATAAAAGTTAATGGACTGTTAGAAAGAACTTTTTGAGCTTCTTCCCATGCTTTATAAACTTCTGTTAAATCCCACTTTTCTATCAATCCATATAGCGCACAAAAAGCACCGTAACAATTGCCATCTTCTCCTGATTCTTTCCATACTCTTTTAACTTTCTGACACTCTGTAAAGATACTTTCAACCATCATTTTATCATTCATTTTTTCTTTCCTCCTATTTTAAATCGTAAATTTGAGCTTTTAAAGCCCTATTTAACCGCTCCATTTCTTTTACAGCGGCTTTTCTTTTTCTTTCATTTGATAATGCAATTATAACAAAATGTTTAATTATACTCAATAGTAAAAACTACCAAAAAACATATAGTTTTCTATACATTTTTCATAAAAAACATTTGTTCGATTGTATTACTTCCTATATATAAGGGATTTACAAAAAAAGCAGACTACTATATAAAAGCATATGCAAGTCCCATATAAAACACCATGCATATATACATATATATAAGTAAGCATACATACAAGCCCCATTGCTTATATAGGTGTTTTTGCTTTTATGTTAGAAGCCCATTAATAAACATTTATTTACTATTCATATATGGCAATAATTCACATATGTTTACTTATATGTTTACTTATTAGCACTTACCACTAATGAGTGCCAAATTGTCAGATAATAACGTAGTTTTCAATACCACATAACATAGTTTCGATTGGAAAACATTTAATGATAAAATATGCTTTGAAAGCCTTAAAACGCCTTAAAACGGCTTCTAAGGGCTTTAAACGGCATTTACATAAATCCGGCATTGGATCGCTTGCCATTTATTATTAGATACACTTATTAAAAACGCCACTTATTAATAAGTACAGCTAAATTATTCTAAAATTCAAATTGCGTCTGAATATTCACGCCTTATGTAAACCAAAAAATTGGAGTTGTGCTAACACAATGAAAATTGTAGCAATTTTTCAAACAATAACACATACATTTTCGTGCCATATATAATATATATATTAAACGTTTTAGTGTGTATCATTATTGCTAAAATGCCAATAGTTTTCGTACAAATTTTAAGTATTGACTAAAATTGAGCCGTTGCGATAAAAGTATTGCCTAAAATGATATCAATAACAACAACTCATATAATTATGTTATAATTCAATAGCATAGCGTGTTATAGGGTTTATGATTTATATATTAACCTATAGGGATAATGGGTAAATAAATTACCTATTAACATAGTGAATTGATAGGGATATGAGATAGTATTGTAAAATATGATATGTGATACAGATAAGATTACAAGTAGTATTGAATACTATATGAGTAGTAATGGTTACTATGTGAGTTGGTATGGGTATGTGATATGATAGTATGGGATAACAGAAGATGTGATATGAGATATGATAAGACATGGGATTAATTGTAAGATGTGGAAGTGTGGGGAATGATGAGAGGTGGAAGGGTGGAAGATGGTATATAGTATAGTAAGAGATGGGAAAATGGGGGAACGTGATATAGTGGGATATAAATATAAATATAGATATGAATTAGATTATATATAATGTTTCACGTGAAACATTGAGAGGACGAGAGCAGAGGAAAGCACAAGGGAAGATGATTGAGTAGTAGTATGTGGGTATCACATATATAACACTTTCTTATTACGTCATTAATTTAACACACTCTTATAAGTATCGTATATATATCTCATAAAAAATATCACTTTCGCTAATACTTTTCATTATGTGCAACGTATTGCGCAATTTTATGCAACCGCTTGCACATAAAGGTGTCTATAATGATTTATTATAGACATGTTTTTTAACCTTATGTTTTTCTCCGAGTAGGTATACCGACTCAATACCTTGCCAACTAGGAGTGTGGGGTTGATTAGCTATGCCTAACCGGGGCTATTTTCAGACAATTCGTATATACGATTTTTGCATCCGTGGAATAGCTGATACACCACACACTCCCACAACTCAATATTCACCCAATATCCATAGTATTTCAATTATCTCTCTATCTATTGCTCCTGTTACTCCCTATCCCCATTGCTCTATCCCAACTATCATCATTATCTCCACACCCACTCACGCCCTTTCTCACCTTATATCATATATCCTTATATATCCTTCTGCCCTCTATATCTTTATCTCTTATTCCTAAATCCTTATGTTCATATCAATCCTTAGTTTTTCATCTCTCATCATTTCACCGTTTCCTACTTATTAACTCCCACTATATAATTATATATAACGCACACGCACGATAACCAAATTCCCCATACCTATCCCAGACCATTTTCACACCACCTTAACCCCCTATATTTTTCATATAATCTCTCACCACAATAGCACACAGTAAATCGTCTAAGAGTATTTAAGATATATGTGACGAAAATATGTGTATCATTTTGCTCTTTATGCTTAGTGGTTTTATAGGTGTAGGTGATAACACGGAATAGGGGGTTGCAACATTTACGAATATGTAATAGCCAACATATTATCCAGTTCTCAATCCTCTTATCTCTTATCTATTCTTATAATTCTTGTAGTTCTATCTCTTAGTCATCTACTCTTTACAATAGATAATATATTATCTGATAGAGGGGGAGTAATTGTGTACTGGGGATAAGGGGTTATTCGCCGTATACCGGTATACTGGTTTAATATTTGATTATTATTTCTGTAGGGGTTTAGGGAACATGACAAGGTGCCACTTTTTATATGAAACAGTACAAAGCAAATGTGGGCGTTTCAGTCTGCACATGATAACTTAATCGTCTTATCTATTAAAATCGTTTCTAGGGGTGCTTAAATGAGTTGTAACGGTATATAAGAGTAGTCACAGGTAGCTAAATTTAGGGGAGAGTGGTATATCATAACCATAGTGGAAAATTGAGAAATGTCTTGTCAGGTGTCTTGTCAGTTGTAAAGATAGGTGTTTTGTCATTTCACTGTTCGTTATTAAAATTTATGAATAACGGAAAAATGGTTCTAAAAAGAACTATTGGCGAAAAATGTCTTGACCCCCTATAGTCGAAAGGTAACGGTTTTTGCATAGGCGTTTTTCGAGTGGGCGAATTGCAATGTTTCAAGTCTTAAATAATTTTCATTAGTGTTTTAGGTGTCCAATTTATAGGACATTGCAAATAATCTCTCCCTTGGGCTTCATGTGACGTTTTGTAATATAGGGTGAAATCTTGTGTTCTGAGTTAGGGAGATTTGTTCTGATTTAGGGCGGTAACAGTCCGTAGAAAATGGATATAGGGGAATTTTGTTCTGAATATGATAACTTGGTCGAAAATAAAAAAGAACCCCTTGTACTTTGTGTTACTAAGGGGTTTAAAATGTGAACGTATCACTTTATAATTTTGTCAAGGTCTTTCTTGTTTATTACTGACTTTAAATTTCGCCAGATAAGGGCTTGTCCACAGTTACCGCAATATTTCTGATGCCAGTAAAAATTTAATGGTTGCTCACAGTTGGGACAGATGCCATAGAAAGAATGAATTTCTTCATCATCAACTTTGTAATCGCAATATTTTTTATTAAGATTTTTTGGTTGACGTTTAAGGCTGAGTTTTTTTAATTCTTTCATAGTTTTTACATTGCCAACGTCACGAAAATCTTTTATCTCTTTTAAAGTTTTAAGGATTGTTTTCATTGTTTCAGTGCTAAGTGTCGCAGGCTCATTATTTTCCCATGCTTTTATACATGCTGAAACTTGTTTAATGGCGTTTTCTTCTTTGGTAAGTTTACCTTTTTTTGCTTCTCTTAGTTTATCAATCATGTTGAACAACTCGCTTTCTGACAACAAATGTGTTCTGATTTAGAAAATATTCCAGAGCCTTGTTTGCTTCACTTGGTTTGTTATCTTTAATAATAAGTCTTACAGTTTCAGTGGGGAAATAAGGAAATTGGCTAAGTGCGATAAGACTTTTGGCATTGATTATTTTCATGTTGCTTATAGTTTGCAAATATACTTCACTGTCGATAGCAAGAGTATATTGGCAGAGGTCTACAGGTTTTACTTTATCTCCAAACTTAAAATCAAAACTCATTTCCGCTTTCCTTATCTTTTTCATTTTCTTTATGCTCCTTTTCTTTTTCTTTTATAATCTTATCTGTAATCGCTAAAACACCTTGCATATCTATTAAAGCTAATTTTTCTTTAAAAGTACTATAATCATTAACATCTTTAAGTGTATAAAGTCCTTCTTGAATGTAATCCCTGTAATTACGTAATTCTCTATAACTACTTCTATTATCTGTTTTTTCAATACGCTTCTGTAAATTATCTACAACTTCTACCAAAGTTTTATATAAATCAGTATAATCTTTTTCTTCGTCTACTGTATATTTAATCTTTTCACCACAATAAGGACAATAATTAATAGGATAATTCTTTTCTCTTATATAATCTTTGTAAATTTCTCTTGAAATACATAAATTTAAACTTTTATAATCTCTATCTTTATTTGTCCAAACGTGCTTATTAGTTAAAACAATATTTGGATAATCGTCACAATCATCTTCATAGGCATTTTTTAATTCACTACAACAAAATACTAATGACTTATGTTTATAGTAATAAGTATCGTCATATTTAACTTTTACTAAATTAATATTCATGCTAGTTCTCCTTTTCTTTAATGTGTTTATCAATTCTTTCCAGAGAAGATAGATAATAATCTTTATCTATTTCAAATCCTATATAATTTCTTTTAGTATTTATACAAGCTATTGCCGTAGTACCAGAACCCATAAAAGGGTCTAATACTGTATCTCCCTTATTTGTGGTTAATAAAATAATTCTTTCCATTAGTTCTACTGGAACAGGACAAGGGTGATTGATATTTTCTTTAGACACATTCTTTACAAGTTGTATATCAGAAAACCAATCATATAACCTTGACCCTTTACTACCCTTTGCTATTAATTCTTTTATTCTTTTATCATTTGGGTTCTTATATGGTTGTTTTACTTTATTAAAATCAACTTTAACATTATAAAAATTAATCAATCTGAATTGTTTGGGTAAATTAGAATTATAACACCAAGCACAAACTTCATTAGGTACACCCAACGCAGGAACTACATATTTCATCATTTCCTCTGGATAATGAATTATAGCCGTTGAGAAATCTTTAAAATTACTTAGTAAATTAATATATTCCTCTTCTCCTAAGTTATCTTTATAATTATTGTAATTAAAATTTATATTATAAGGTGGGTCAGTTGCTATTAAATTCACATTGGATAAATCATAATTTTTAAATGCTTCTCTAAAATCTATATTATAAATTTTGTTTACTTGTAATTTTTTCATTGTTATCTTTCCTCATCTTTATTATTCTCTTTATCATCTTCCTCAACTTCATCACTATCCAAATATTCAAAATCCATATCTCTTCTAGCGTCAAAGAATAAAAATCTGTCCAATATTACAAATGGTAACAACACAATCTTCACTGGAATCAACATACAAGCTAAATCAAACTTTAACATCAATCCAATAAATCTTAATACAAAAGTAAACCAATTATCTTCTGTACTCTGAAAATCATGATTCATTTTCATATGCCAAAAAATCCAACATCTTGTTAAGTCCTCATAGAAATACATTGTGAACCAGTTTATTGGAATGTTGATATAAGCATCACAATGCTGACAATTACATCTACTCATTAACTTACCTCTACATCTACTCATTAACTTACCTCTGAACTACCCATGAGTTAAAACTCATTGGATTTTCTAATCAATATGCGTAACCGCACAAGTTTACTTAGACTATCTCGACAGTTCCTGCCGTTTTAATTCTCAAACCTTCTTTAAGAATATTTATAGCTGCATTTATATCCCTTTCATGATGTGTACCACAATTAGGACAGATCCATTCTCTTACTGATAATGGCTTTCTTCTGTCTTTGTGACCACAATTAGAGCATATCTGACTTGATGGATACCAAGTATCAATCCTTACGATTTCTCTACCATACCACTGAGCCTTATACTCTAATTGTCTTACAAATTCAGACCATGATACATCTGCTATTGATTTTGCTAATTTATGATTACTCATCATATTTTTAATTTTCAAAGTTTCTAATGCAATAATTTGGTTTTCATCAATAAATCGCCTAGATAACTTATGTAGAAAATCTTTACGTTGATTTGCAATCTTTTCATGTTGTCTTGCGACTTTAATTCTGCATTTTTCTCTATTTTTACTTCCTTTTTGACAACGAGATAAATCCTTTTGTAATTTTCTTAATTTCTTTTCAGACTTTCTAAGAAACTTTGGATTTTGAATCATCTCTCCATCAGAAGTAATACAAAATTCTTTAATACCTAAATCAATTCCAATTTGGTTATTGTTTGGAATTAATTTTTCTTTATCTTTTTGGTCTACTAATACTGAAACAAAGTATTTACCAGACGGACTTTTAGAAATAGTAACAGACTTAATTAATCCTTCAAAATCTCTATGTTTCCGAACTCTGACAAGTCCAATCTTAGGGAGTTTTATGTATCGGTCTGTCACATAAATGTTTCCTCCCTGATTATTTGTAGTATAAGAGAAGTGATTATTCTTCTTGCTTTTGAATTTTGGAAAACCCACTTCTGGACGTTTGAAAAAATTGTTATAGGCTGTCTGCAAATTCATTTGAGCATTTGCTAATGCAAGTGAATCTACTTCTTTTAGCCACTCAAACTTTTTCTTGTACTGAGCAGGTGTATTATTCAGCTTTTTCTTTGTTTCTTTATAATAGTCAATCTTATCTGAAAGCATACGATTATAGATAAATCGTACACACCCAAAACATTTAGCAAAATATTCTTGTTGTTCTTTATTCGGATACAATCTGTATTTGTATGCTACCAACATCTATAATCACCTCACTCTCAGTTAATTGTTCTCCACTATTCTTCCCATCAGCTAAAGCTAATGGGGGTTTTTGGCTTACTGTTCTATAAAAAACAGTAATACAGCATAAACATTGGTGGTGGGAGTTGTTATACTGTATTACTGTTTTGTATTGTGAAGAACAATTAATATTGCAGTAATAAACGTTATTTTAGGGGGAACGTCATTATAATTATAAGGTGGTGGTGTGCAATATTGATTATTCTTCTAATGGAACAAATAGGACTCGAACCTATAACTTTTCGGTTATGAGCCGAACTTTCTGCCAGTTGAAATATTGTTCCGTTTATGGTAGGTTTCGTTTCTTACAATCTTCGGATATATTAACCACCTACCTGCCTAATATATTCTCATAACTCTCTGTTTGGATAATTAATGATTATAAGTATAAAGTTTAGGTGTGGGAGTCGAACCTCACATTATTTAATAAACTACCTATAGTGTTTATTAATTCTTACCATCAAGACCTAAACATAATAAGCGTAAACTGGGGTGGGGGAATTTGAATCCCCGAAAAAATGTCTGGGTCAAAGCCAGATGCGTTAAACCACTTCGCCACACCCCATTGTGAATTAATATCCCCTCAACCGCTACCAAAGGATAATATTCTGTAATCACAGACTAGATACGTTCTCACTGCCATGGTTTATATCTCTACAGAGTAGGTTTTTAATAACATTTTAAGCTAAATATTTATCGTATCTATGAATACTTAGCATTTTCATTATTAACGGATTTTTTAGTAATCTCAAATATTCAGTTTTCAATTACTATGTATGTGGCAACTTATTCCTCGATAAAACAAGTTGCCACCTTTGACTATTCACGTCCATCTACCAGAAAAGTTGCTAGTCAAAAAGGAGAAAATTAATCTTTTGTATTGCGAATTAGGAGGTTTTGGTATGTGCTAATAGCATACCAAAAGCGGTTGTGAGTAGTGGCACATCATGTTGCGTTATTACGTGTTTGCGCTTACACTTAATAACCAACCAACCGCCGATTTAACATGAATCAGAGAAAAAATCTATTTTTGCTTTTATATATCTTTTCTTCGTCTACACACGATTTAGGTAAAAGCTGAACCTAACAAAAAAGATATACACCACTTTCATAGTACGGTTTTTACCGGAGTTTGTTCTCCGTAGATTTTAATTACATTCGCCTGCCCTTATTGCATAATAACTCTTCCTCATGCCAAACCTATAAATTTAGTTACTTTAGCAACTGTCAAACTCTGTAAATTTTCGACTAAATAATTAATTACGTTTACTCATTTACTTGTTCTCTTGTTTGCTATGTATATACTATAACATATTTTATTAGATAAGTCAAGGACTTTTTAAAAATTTTTAATTATTTTTTATTAAGTCCTTGACCATAACGGTTTATTCCTGTTCTGGAACTTCCGGTGTTTCTGGTGCTTCGCCATCTTCATCAACTGGTTTTGTTTCTTCATTGGCTTTACTATCAGACCAAATAGCAACCAGTTCCTTTGACTCTAAATCATAAAAACCAATTCCCTCTTTAGGAGCAACCAGAATTAATTTCTTTTCTTCACAAATTTTAATAATTTCATCTTTTAACTCTACTGCTCTCTTCTGTGCGTCTGGTGAACTACCCACCGTCTAAAGCCAGTGGGATTGCGGTAGCCTTATTTCAATCTTTGCTCTTACTCTAAGAATATTAAGATAATTAGCCATATGAAGTAACTGTATCTTATATATTTTTTTATCACAAGTAGGTGTAAAATTTAATTCACCTTTCTCCCAGTTTTCAACCATTTTTGTTAATTTTTTATATCTGATATAAGTCTGCCAATATTCAGCTTTGAATCTTTCTTTGTAATCTTCGCTGTTCATCATTTCTACTGTTTCATTTAATTCTTTCATAATCATTCTCCTTAATCAATATACATATTTATGAATTCTCGCAAATCTTTTTCTTGCTGTTCTCCAAAATAACTTGGTAAAGTACAACAATCCTCATAATTACCTTTCTTTTTTAGATATATTTGGTACTCAAGCAGAGTAAATGGTTCGTCACTATAATAAGCTTCAATATCAAAAGCTATATTACAATTATATCTCACTCTTTTACAACACATATAACTTTCTGATATATCTCTATCATTTCCTTTATCACATATAGATTTACCATCTTTTTTTCTTAGTTCATCCATAGCATTTACAATTCTGGTGTAAATGTCTAAAGTAAGATTTTCGTTTAAATCTCTTATCCTATCAAAAGGATTCTCATTTGTTCTATGTTTGACTATACCTATAAAAGTAATATTATTACCAAACATTCCAATATCATTATGCAGTTCCATTAAATCTTTTACAGCTTCACTATATTTATTTCTTTTACCTTTAATAACACCAGTATTATCATCTTTTCTAAGACAAGCAGTGTAATAGTATTTATTAGCCATAATTTCTCCTATTCTTTTACAAGCAATCGTGTAACATGAGAACATCTAAATAAACAAGAAGTTACATTATCATTTTCGTCTATTAAAAAATAATAATTTCTTGGTACATATAAGTTAGGGTCATTTGGAAAGCGTTCTTTATTTCCAGACTTGTATAAATATCCACTGTAAACATTACCATTAAACAATCTAATTCCGATATACTTTCCTAAATATTTTTCAAGTTTTTCTCTTAACATGATTTATCCTTCTTTTTATAATTCTCATAAAACTCTTTATTAGCCAAATCATATCTTGTCTGAATATTTGTCAAATCTTCTTTACTATGTTTCTTACAAAAATTTTCCCAATATCCACAAGATTTAAACTCTGGACAACCACATCTGTATATACAATTTTTCTGTAATACATCAGCTTCAATAGGGTGAGTTTCATGTAAAACATATTTAAAATCTTCTGCCAATTCTCTTGCGTCCTTAGTACAACAGAAACACAATCTCTTACGCCAAACATCAATTAAATTCTGCATATTAGCGTATCCATCAAAATTTACAGGATTTTTCTGTGGAGCATCATCTCTGGATAATGGGTGATATTCAATGTTCTGTTTTGTAGCTTCGTCCCATACTGTATATCCCTCTTCTGTTTTTCTTTCTGAAAATCCTCTATCATCTCTTGCTGTAGATATAAATTTTTCATATTTGTGACGGCTCATTTCAGTACTAAGCCAGTATTTAATTGCTTTCCAAGTCCAATCAAATTCAAGCAATCTAATAGGACTATGCTCAGAAATAAGCAGTTTTTTCTTAAAAATATCTGTAGCATCTTTTTCTGTAAAATCTTTGTTATCTGTTGTACGGCAATGATTCTTTACTCTTCTCCAATCATCGCCAATCCAATTAAAAATCGTCTTCATTTTCTTCATTCTCCTCCCATTTTTCATTTAATCTCATTGCTGACCAAGCACTTAACGTACACGGAAGCGCAAGTATTCCAATTACTGTTATTACTAATAAAATACAAATTATTCCCATATATATTGTATATTATCCTAATAGCAGTCACTATATATAGTAGCATTACATACTATAACCATCTTATTACCGGTTCAGATGTACTTCCTTTCTCCCAAACAAACCAAGCATGACACATAGTTGTCGCCCAACGTTTTCCTGTCTTTGGGTCTTTCTCTAATCCACTATTCCAAGTCGCCATTCTGTTTCTGAAAACATAAATGTACTTCGGCGGATATTTGTCAAATAACTCCTTCCTCTTAGCACCTTCCAAGAACTGGATTTTGAGAAACATAGCCATTTGACCATCATCTTCCAGTAACTCCATACCCTTTTCTACAAATTCCTTTGCGAGCGAGTATGGTGGATTTGTAATAATTCCTTCATATTTTTTATCAGTTTTATATGTAAGGAAATCAGCAACAATTGTTCCAGGATATCCTCGATCTACTAAGTCCATCCCTGTAATTTCTCTCTTGGTTGTATAAAAATCATTGATTGCATTAGCGATATGCCCACCACCAACACAAGGCTCCAAAATTGTATGTGCATCAAATGTATATTTAGTCAGCAACATTTTTACTGCTTCTGGATTAGTTGCATAGTAATCATCTTCAACCCTTCCATTTTCTGGATTGCCGCCTGCAAGCTTTGCACCTGCTAATACTTTCTTGTTGTTCATTTTTAGTACCTACCCTAACTTATCCTTTCTGATTTATTTTATTGTTTTATTTATTTTCATTAATATATTCCGTTTTATTATTATTTATTTTCAATTTCATTAAAATTATAATTGAAATTACTTACACTTACTTTACCGTCTAAAGCTTTTGATAAAATCTCTTCAATAATTTTCTGTAATTTTTCCTCAGCATATTTACCACATCTGTTTATAAAATCATGTAAATCTTCTTCTGTAAATTCATCACTTGTAAAATTTTCTTCAACACAGATTGTAGCGTTCCATACGCCTTTGTACTTAGTTGTAACACCATTTTCTACTTTTTTAATCTCACTCATTGTTATTCTCTCCTTCCAACTTTTTCATAAGCTTTAAATTTTCTTGTATTTTAAATGGTCTGGATAAATTAATTGTAGCGTCTACCATTTTCTTTAATTGCGTTATTTCAGATAAACCTTTATTCTTTAATAACTTAGTTTGAATTTTTTTGTTAAGTTCTTTATAGATATTATTCTTGTTCTCCCAAAGTCCTGTGCGATTTAAAGTGATATGATATACTTTGTAATAACCGTCATAATCTGGAAACTGTTCTTTTATCTTTCTGTTTGTGATTTTTTTAAATGTTTCAATACTAATTTCATTTCTATACACTTCAAATAGCTTAGTAAGACCCATTTCCTTAAGTCCTTCTTCCTCAGCCTTAATAATTATCGTTTCCTCTTTTGAACCAAGAGTTATCACCTTGCTACCACTTTGTAACCCCATGTTATTAACTTTGAACAGCTTGTACCCTTTTCGGCACTTGATTAAAGCCTTGCTTTCAAGTTGGTCAAGAATATCTTTAAACATTCGACTAAGAAGATTATAAGATTTTGTAATATATTCTTCTAAATCATAAGGGTCGCTTTTAAGTATTTTAGATGAAGAATCAATATTATACCTACAATATTTAAAATCTGTATTAATAATCCCACAAGCCAAAAGTAATTCCATCATTGAGGTACAGACTGAATAATTATCTTGTTGAGATAGAAAATTACTTAATATGGCTTCAAGTAATTTTTGATACATTCCTTTAATTTCTTTTGCTTCTTTTTCCTGTTGTGAATATTCTCTTATGATTTTATAAAAGCCGTTTTTATGAATTACTTCATAATCTTTATAAATACTTTTAAGTAAAGTAGTTTTATAAGAACCTATAACATTATCTTTTCCTATAGCTTCACAAAGTTCTTTATAACGATAAGTCCTACCAATTTCTATCATTTTTTAAATATCCCATTCCTCTGGGTTGAAATCATAATCAGAAGCAACAAACTTATACTTTGTAAAACCTTGATTAAAGATTTTCTTATAAAAGTCAATAGCAACTTTTCTTAATGCTCTAAGGTCAGAATCATTAACTACAGTAAAATCATAGTTATAATTTTCAACTTCTCTATCAGCATGATTATCAGTTACTTTTGCAACTTTAGGATTCTGTACTAATAAAGTAAAAGTGTCATTAGGAAATTGATTCTTTATCCTTTCAATTTCTTTAGGCTCTCTACAATGTACAAAAAGAAATGAATGGTCATACATATCATTTAATCTTGTTTTGTCATAATACAACCAATCATTAATTTGTGTTGTAATATCTTTAAAAAGATAGTCATTATAGACTGTTATTAAATCCTTTAGGTCACTTAACATTTTTCTATCCTTTTCAGATTTCTCGTCATTCCAACCAAACATTCTAGCAATATTTTTTACATAATCAATAGTAGAAGTATTATTGATTTTATAAAAAATTTCTGGATTTACACAATAATTTTCATTTTCAACTGGAACAACACATTTTGCTAATTTAACAGTTTCTTCAATAACTCTTTTAGCAAAAGAGTCCTTACCAACTCCGCCAGAGCCATTGATAATAATAACTTTCTTTGTCGGTTTCTCCAATTCATTGTACCACCTTTCTGTATGTGATAACTATACAATAGCATAAGAAAACATATAAGTCAAGAGTATTTTTTTAAAATATTTTGTAATAAATATATTAGTAGAATTAAATAATAAAAAAGAACGTCCATTTGGACGCTCTTAGTTAAATAATAGTAATGATTTTTATAAGGGTATTTTAATTTTGGTACAATTAAATGTATCAGATATAGAAAACACCTTATTAGATACATTTGGTCGTACCAATATTAAAATATTTCTATATTTCTATTATTGTTTTTAATCAAGAGGACTATCTAAGCAAAAGAAATTAGGGTCTATTCTATTTTCTTTATATTTCATAATAGTTTCTTTTAAATTATAAGGACAAGATAATTCAATAGTTGCTTCAATATATGTGTTTAACAGTTTTTCATCTAATTCTTCTAATTCTTTTCTATCATTTGTTTTAATTTTTTCTTTAATGTGCATATTGATTTCTTTGCAAACATTTTTCTTGTTATAGTCCATAAATTTAGGATTAAAACTGATTCTATGAACTCTACAATACCCTGTATACCCCGGAAAAATTTTAGTAATTTCAATAGCAACCTTTAACTGAAAATTAAGAATATTATTATGGTTTGCATATACATCTCTTAAATTTCTACAACCTAATTCTTTAATGATTTTTTGTTCAATTTCTAAAATTTTTTCTTCATCTTTTGATTCTGGCTCAATATCTAAAGAAGTTGTATAATTATTTTCTTTCTTATAGATTCTAAATGATTTTCTATAAAAAATAATATCTTTTTTAGCAAGCTGTTCTAAAACTCTTTTAATTAAATTACCTAACATACTATAAGTAGTATTAAGATAATTTTCAAATATGTCTGGGTCTGTATCTAAAATTAAAGAAGCGTATACTGGATTGTATTTACAATACATATAATCTTGATTAACTAAAGCACACATTTGCATAAGCTGTCCAGTAGAAACAACTAAGAGATTTTCTTTTTGTTTAGATAAAACATCACTTAAAATTGCTTCGATGGATTTCTGGTACATTCCTTTAAGGTCGATAATACTTTTCTCTTGGTCTGTATATTCTCTTAATATTGTATAGTATGTTCCATTTTTTAAAATTTCATATTGACTTTGTAATCTTTGTAATTGATAAATTTTTGAAGAGCCTGTTTTACGTTCTAAATTTAATGCTTCGCACAATTCTTTGTATTTATAACTTTTATTAAATTCTAACATTTTATTTTCCTCCTTTATGTTAAATTGTAAATAAAGCAAATAAAATTTATAATGTTTTAAGATTTTTTGTACTATAAATGTTATAATATATAAAAATTACTACTTGTAACATTTGACGTACAAAAAATTTTAAATTTTTAATACTTTCTATTGCTATTAATCAACTTCATACTCCGATTATATCATATAATATAGAATATGTCAAGGGGTATAATATATATTATATAATATTAATATAAATATGTAAATCGTTATTGGTTCTTTATGTAGTGGCTTAGGGGATTGCCGTAAATAGCAGTCATTGTCGTGTCACAGACACGCCAATTCCTTGAAATTTACTTGCAATTTCAAACTACACAAATTGCATAGAACGAAATTTACCTATAGCGTTCCAAAAGCCGACAAGCGTCTTTTGTTCCACTATGACGGTAAATTTAGCAATTTGTGTAGTTTGACTCCCCCATTTTTTTATTTTTATTATTTTTTTAATAATTAATAATATATTATATATAACATAAATATTTATAATATAATAAATTATAATAATATATATTGACTTTATAACATTAATATGTAATAATAATATATATAATAATATATAAATATATAAAAGGAGGTCTAAAACGTTATATGCAAAATAAACGTAGAAAGATTTTCAAGATTTCGTCTGAACGTTTCCGAATGAACAACTGGCAGATTAATTTATCTAAAGAATTGGCAGTTCGTTTAGACGAATTGATTGACTTATTTGATTCACAAGCATTTCGACTGATAGATTTAATTACAATTATAGGTAACAAGCGGTACAAGCAAGATATGACGGATTTAATGCTTGCTGTGGAGATTTCCTCAATGAGTGATTATGACAAGGTTACGTCTAAAACTGGCGTGATTTTAAATGGTAAAAGGTTTTTGTGGGTTGTTGGAACTACTGGCGGTCTTAAAAATAATACTTTATTGTTTGCGAGAGAAGATATTTTACCAGAGTTAATTAAAAGGACTGATTGTGGTAGAAAGAAAGATTATAAAGCTATACCGGCTAAATTAGAGGCTTATATTGCTCTGACCTATTCAGCGTCCGTTGAGATACCAGAACCACGCTCTGTATTGGTTGTACGAGATTGTATCACTAAATTTAAGGGTGATGTGGTTAGAATTGACGGTAATGAAGCAGAAGAACCTATCGTTGAGGAAAAATTTGGTGTAGATTTGGAAAATAACGGTAGTGACGGCATGAATCTTTGTACACCAGAATATATGCAAAGAGTGGCTGATAAATTAGGTCTTGATTATTTACCTAGTGGTATTTGTTTAAGAAATGCTTATATGAAAGGTATGTTGAATGTCTTTGAGATTATAAAATTTGCTGATGAAATTGGTAAGGGATATAAAGTAAAAGATATTTGGGGTACTGAAAGAGATATTCGAGATGTGGATATGATTATTACTGAATCCAGTCTTAAGTTATGGGATAATTATTCTAGTTGGGAAGAATACCATAAATGTTATTATGAAAATGGTTATAGATTTTCTGCTACAAAAGTAACACCTAAAAAGTTGGAAGATACAAGAGAAACAAATTATCAGTATTTGCAAAGTTATGAATTGACAGATGAACAGATTGTAGAATTATGTAAACCTACTGTTGATTGGCTGAAAATGGCATTTGGTGGTGATTACCAGAAAACAAAAGAATTTTTGGGTGTTGGTGAAAAAACTAAAACTAAAGATTATGCACAAGCCTTATATTTAGATGAAAGAATGATGAATGACCCTTATGTGATTGACCGAATTAATAAAATGATTAAGAAAAAGATTAATCAAGCTAAGATAGGTAAGTTGAAAGTTGAAGGGAATTATCAGATTATTTTAAGCGACCCTTATGCTTTAATGCAGAGTATATATGGGTTAGAAGTTACTGGTTTACTTAAAGCTAATGAAATATATTCGCAATATTGGGTTGATAAAGGTGTAAACGAGGTGGTTTGTTTTCGTTCTCCTATGACCTCACATAATAATATTAGGAAAATGAAAGTAAATAACGATAAAAAATGCCAAGAATGGTATAAATATTCTAATACAATGATGATATTAAATGACTGGGACACAATATATATGGCGTTGAACGGTTGCGACACAGATGGGGATTCTATATATTCTACTAATAATAATGTACTTTTAAGTGCTTATAAATATACAAATGCTATTGACTGCGTACAACGTAAAGGTGAGAAAAGAATTGTTAAGAGAAGTGATATTAGAAAAAGTAATAAAAAAGGACTTGGTAATGAAGTTGCAATAATTACTAATAGAGTATCAGCACAAATAGATAAATTACCTTTGTTGCAAAAAAACTCTAAAGAATATATAGAATTAAATAAAAGAATATTGTGTGGACAGTTATATCAACAATTAAGTTTAGATAAACTAAAAGGAATTATTTGTAAAGAAATGCCTAAATATTGGTACGTTTCAAAGTTATGTACCACTACATTGGATAAAGCAATCGTAACAGATAAAAAGCCTTATTACTTTATTTATAATTATTCTTCTTTAAAGAAAGATTATGATAATTATATAAAAAATTGTGACCTTAAATGTGTTATGCTTTATGGTTGTAAAGTAAACGAACTAAGAAAAAAACAAAATCTTACAGAAGAACAGCAAAAATTTTTAGAATGGTATGATATAAAAATGCCTGTAAACATTTCTGATTCCACTATGAACCGAATTTGCCGATACGTGGAAAGTGAATTTGATGGTAGGGTAGCGGAACTTAAATCTAAAGGTTTTGATTATGAATTTCTTAAATCTCCTATTCAGAGAAGTTCGCCTAAAACAAAAGAGGATATTGAGAATCTTGAAAAAGAATACATTAAACGTATTAAGCAATTTAAGAAAATTGTGATTGAGAAAAATTTAAGTACAGAAGAAGCAAACACAAGAGTAATGAGTATACAGCATGAATTTAGAGTAAGAGCAGAAGAAATTTGTCCAAACAAAGATAGACTTGTTAATATTATGCTTGACTTATGCTATGGACAGAATAAGAATAAATACTTTTGTTGGGCTGTTGTCGGTGATTTAATAATAGAAAATTTAAAGAAATTGCATGAAAATAGTTGACAAATCAATTAAAATGTAATAGAATAGGAGTGTAAGATATGAAAAACAAAATCATTCTTAATGAAAATCAGTATATAAAAGATATTTTAACAAATATTTATTCTGATAAAATAGAGGAAATTGTTAAACCAGATATAGGTTTTTTTAAATTTCTTTTATGGCTGATTAAATATTATTCCGATAAAGAGTTTGATTATGCATTACATCATGTGGAAGATTTAGTAAGAAATGCAATGACTAAAATTTATCAAAAAGAATACGTACATGAAAAATGGCGTAAGATGATTATGAATGTATATGATAATCTAAGGAACGGTATTATTAAACCTTTAAGTCATATATGCTATATAGATGTTTACGCATGGGATATGACACAAGTATTCAAAGGTGAAACTGACCGAGAGCGTAAGTTGATGTTTTCTGCATACGTTATGGCTCATTATAAAGCGGCTAACGGTTGGTTAAACCTTAAAACCATAAAAGATATTGGTGATTGGTTTGAACTGTCAAACGTGGCTTGTACCGCTTTTGAACGTATGAAACTGATTGGTGAGTTGAAAAGAAAAGGTTTAGTTGAGGTTACAAACTCTTGCGATAACTTGAACATTAAAGTAAAAATGTTAGAAGATTATGAGGGAATGGAACCAGTTTTCAGAATCAGTGAAATGGAAAATTTGGGAAACCTTTTAATTGCGACTTACAAAGAGGGGTATGCAATGTGTTCAAAATGCGGTAAACTTATTAAGGTTGACAACACTTTATTTGCAGTTTGTAAAAAATGTTCAAAAACAGTCTAATTTTTTCAATAAGGTGAAATAAGGGTGCAAAATATGCACTTTCAAAAATAAAATTATTTTGTATAAAAAGTATTGAAGATTAAATCACTTTTTGAAAGAGCAAAATCGTTTTCTATTAATGGATAGAGAACGTCCAAAAATAAAAAATCAAAGGGGTATGGGAGTGACCTTTTAGGCACTCACCAATTCCCCTAAGAAATAAAAATGAATAAAACGAATAAAAAGAAAGAAATGAGGTAATTTATTATGGCAAAGAAAGCAATTAAGGTATCTAAGGTTAGCACCGCAGAGTTAGTAAAGATGGTAGCATACAAGGCACAGGCTACTCAGAAGGACACAAAGGCTGTTCTGACTGCGTTTTATGAGATTGCCGCTACTTGCATTGCTTCTGGTAAGAAGTTTGATATGAACGGTTTTGGAAAGATTGATTTCACTACTATTAAGGGTAGACCAGAAAGAACTGGTATTATCAATCCTGCTACTGGCGAAATTGGACAGTTAAGTGCAACCCCAGATTATACTAAGCCAGTATTTAAGATGTCTAAGAAGTTAAGAGAAACCGTTAAGGAAAAGACACAGGACGCACCTTTTGTAGAGTAATCATAAAGGAGTAACAAGTTATGGCAAGACCTAATAAAGATGGTGTCATTGTTAAGTCTTTAAGCCCTAACGAACTCGCAGAACTGATAGCCATTTCAGTTAAGAAAACTAAACCAAGTTTCACAACTGAAATGGCTAAGTTATGTATGAAAACTTTTATTGAAATTATGGCAGATGAAATAAAAAATAATGGTTATTTCAATATTCCTAATATTGGTACTTTTAAGATTTCCACTTGCGGTGGTGCAATCAAGAGAGTATATAATATTCAGACGAAACAGAAAAATAATGTTATGATACCATTGACGTATATGGTTAGATTTAAAACTTCTGAATATCTCAAAGGATATTTAAACAACCTTGAACCGTCATTAAAGGTAAAAAATAAGTCTGCGGCTAAAGTAAAAGAAGCTGTAAAACCAGAATTTCAAAGAGAAGTAATGATAGAAAAGCAAAAAAGAGTAAGAAAGCAAAAAAGATTAGCTGAAATGCTTGAACCAGATTATGTCGAGTTCGTAGAGAAAAAGAAAGGCAAATAATGTTGTCTTTCTTTTTTTGATGGAAACGAGGGAGTGTTATGGCAACCATTATAAGAAAAGAAAGACCCATAACAGAATCGTTTTGTATTCGTTGCAACAGACCTTATGATATTAAGAAATTCTATAAATCTGACAATCCAAACCATGCAAATAAAGTAGTTCCTTATTGTACCACTTGCTGTAAGACAATTTATCAAAATTATTACAATAAATATGGAGATATTAAGTTAGCTTTATGGTCAACATGTGCTGAGATAGGAATACCATTTATACAAAAAGTATATGACGGTCTGATGGAAAAAGTTGAAAAAGAAAAAGAAGAGGGTACTTTGTCTAGTACATATAACTACTGGGGACAGTATTATGTAACTTTTTTAGCTTTAAAGAAAAAATCAGATAAATGGGATTGTTTTGGACAGACAGACGTAGATAGAAGTTCTATGACCTCCAATGATGAAGAAACGCAACGTAAATTGAATATACAAGATTTAATTCTGGATTGGGGAGAACAATCAGATGAAGATTATGCTTATCTTGAATATAGATGGGGATTCTACACTGATGATATTAATTTGACGCCAGCACAAGAGAGTTTATATCGTAAACTTTGTATTGCTGAATTAAGATATAAAAAAGAAGTCGATATGGGTAACTCTGGTAAAGAAGAGCAAGATATGGTTTTAAAATTAATGAAAACTTTAAAACTTGATAACTTTACCCAGAAAAAAGAAAAGACTTTGACTGAACAAATGCTTGAACATCAGATTTGGGAAATAGAGAATACTGAACCTTGTGAATGTGAAGATTTGGAAAAATATAAAGATTTCTGTAATATTGAGGCAGATTGGTTTAAGTATGTGGTTTCTGCTGTAAAGAATCTGATTGCGGGTACGAAGGAATACCCTTTAATTCCACGAAAGAAAGATTAGGGTGATGTCTATGTTAGAAGAAAACAAAGATATAGATATTATTAGTCTTGTGGAAAAAAGAAAGAAAAAACAAGAAGAAAAGAAAAAAACTGACAGAAGATTACCATGGGAACAAAGAAAGAAAAATATTAAGGAATGGACAACATTCTATAGACGTAATTGGAATATATATGCTGAAAGAAGATTAAAGATTAAATTATATCCGTTTCAGCATGTTATGTTATATTTAGTCGGAATATCACAAATATGGTATGGAATTTGCAGTAGAGGTGGAAGTAAATCATTTATTATCGCTCTTGCAGGAGTGATTCACGCATTATTGTTTCCATATGCAGAAGTTGTTATTACTTCTTCCACAATTCCCCAAGCTACTAAGATGGTTAAAAAGAAAATGGAAGATGAATTGTGTAAAAAACTTTCATCTGTTTTAAAATATTATTATGATAACGGAGATATTGTCTTTCGTTATAATAATGATGCTATAGAAGTAGACTTGAAAAAGATTAACGGAAGTATGATAACTGTATTGCCTTGTTTGGAATCAAGTAGGGGAGAGAGAAGTACTTTTCTTATATATGAAGAGTGTCGATTACTTAAAAAGACAATACTTGATTCTGTATTCTCTAAAATGGCACATCCAAGACAAGCGGCTTATACTTTACGTGATGAGTACAAAGATAAAGATGGAAAAACATTACCACGTTGGATTGAGCAATGTAAAACAGCATATATTACATCTGCCAGATTTAAACATGAGTGGTTTTGGAAAGAATTTAAACTTGTGGTTCAAAAGTGTATGACACAAACTAAACATACATATAATTTCTTTGCATCTAATATTTTTCTTGCAATTTTATTTAACCTTAAAACATGGGCTGATTACTGGCATGATAAAGAATTTGACAGTGATATAGATTTTGTTACTGAGGACTTAAATGAAATGTACGGTGAAACAGAGGGTGCTTTCTTCTTACTTGAAGATTTTAGAAAGAATCAAGTAATAAAAAGAGCCTATAAACCACCTACGCCTATGGATGTATTTATGTCAACTGATTTAGGCAATAGACCTAAAGGTGAATTTGAAAAACGTTTACTTTTCATCGATTATGCTTTCGTAAATAGTAATACAAACGATAACGATAACAGTGTTATTGGTTGTATGTCTGTCATTATGAAAGATGGTAAAACAAGACGAAAAGTAGAATATATTGGTACTCACCCTGCTAGTGATAGTGAGGGATTCCAACAAAAGATTAGAGAGTTCTTTTGGGATTATCAAGCAGATTATATCGTAATGGACGAAAGAAGCGGTGGTACTCTTTATTATACAGAGTTATCTAAACCTTTTGAACACCCATCACGAAGTAATTGGAATCCACATGGATTTACAGTTTGTTATGAATCTGCTTTACAGATAGTTCCAGACGCTAAAATTCAAGAACTTAAAGGCAAAACGGTTGATGCAGAAGCTATACCATGTATCATACCTATTGTTGGTACAAGTGAACGAAATAGTTTAATGTGGCTTGATTTAAAGAAAGCCCTAGATAATGAAATGATTGAATTTTTGGTAGATGAATTAACGATTGAAACAGAACTTGAAGAAGATGTAAATTATCTTACTATGAGTTCTGAGGAAAAAGTTAATATTAAGTTGCCATATGTTCAAACTGCATTAATGATGTCAGAAGCTATTAGTTTAACTCAAACATGGAATAACGGTATTTTGAAATTATCAGAACCTAACAGAAATAGTGCGACAAAGGATAAGATTGTAGCTTTAAGTTATGGAAACCATATTGCAACCTTAATAGGCGATAAATATGCTGTAGACGAACAAAGAGATACAAATTTAGATGAGTTAGACCAACTTGTGTTCTAAGTGTATATGGGTGGTCTTATCAACTGCTATGTTAGGACTGCCCTTTACATAAAAATATTTAAAGAAAGGAGATGAGAACTACGAAAAATAGTCCAAGATTAACTCCTAGAGTAGAAGAACCTGTTATGCTATCAGAACAACAGGTTTATGATGTAGTAAGTTTTGCTCAGAGTTTATATGGAATGGATAGTTTTGGAGTATATAGTCCATGGTTAAGTAATCAAAATCTGGTTAATCTTAACAATAATGCTAAAATTCCAAAATATGATGATATTATAAAGGCTTTAAGTGAGTATAAAACTGGTGCTACAAATTTACAGGCTTATAGTGAGTTTATGGAAGTATTCGATATGATTTATAACAGAACTATTGAATACTACACAAATCTCCTTTCTTTTGACTTACAGATTACTTGTAAAAAT
>OGIE01002464.1_pt1 | contig 22536 bp, 23 predicted proteins | sample 1571581 | NCBI WGS metagenome assembly OGIE01 (sample SAMEA2582021, study PRJEB24529) | metagenome | biome: Human gut stool | place: China | collected 2011
TTCTTAAAATTAGTTTTGTAAGCAACATTATGAACGATATTATTATCGGTATGATTTATTGACCGTACATAATATGGTCCTGTGTCAAGATTTAGCACAAAATAAAATGAGAAGTTCTGCCAACTAAGCTGCTGGCAGAGAAGATACCCTCTCAAACAATTTTTCAAAATCATTAGGAGACATATAGTCGCAGTGGCTGTGAATCCTAACGGTATTATAAAAGGTTTCAATATACTCAAATACAAGCCTATAGGCATGTTTGTAATTAATGATATGAAATCTGTTAAGCCATTCTCTTTTGATTATGGTTGAGTTCATTCTTTTGACAGATAATCCCAAAACCGATATTGATAAAATTAGTCATTATATTGGTATCCAACCAATTGAAAAAAGAGAATGGGCGAGATGAGGTGTTTGACATGACGGAAAACAATAAAATAGACTTTGAAACTATAGATTACAGTAAAGTTAATCCGAAAAAGTTAAACGGCAACAAACGTATTGTAAAGTCATATTTGATATATTTTGCTTTTGAAAAAGCTTTTCCTTATATTGCTCATAACGCTCTACCCAATCTGCAGATTCAATTTTCTTTGTTTCCAAGAGGGATCGGTATTTTTCAATATTATCCGTATAATATATATTATACTTTTTTAGCATGTCTTGTACTTCTTTTTTTTCGGACTCACATTGTTGTATTTTGTCCTTATATTCCTCAATTATTGTTTGAAATTCCTCATATGAAAATATCTTTCTCTGCTCCATAATTTCCCGCTTTTGCAGATTGGAAGAATTACTGCTAAAATCCTCTATTTCTTTTCCTAAAATATTTTGTATAATTATTTCTAAATTCATCTGCTAAAATCTCATTCTGTTTAATTTTTTTCAAAAAACTCTCTTGTTTTTTTTGCTGTTCCTTTATATTATTCTCATTTTCAATCAACATCTGATCTATTATAGATAAACTTTTTTCACATGCATTTTCCACAGATTCGACCGAAAGCCTTCCAATATCTATCTCCATATCTTGATTTACAGCTTGCTTCAATCTTTCTTTTTTTTCTTTAACTTCCTGAATAAGTTCCTGCTTTTCATTCCATTCTTTTTTATATCGAATACTTTCTTGCTCGCAACTAACAATCAACTGTTCGATTGTATATGCCTTGGTATTTATTGATGTTTTAATGTCCTCACAGCCCATTCTATAATCATCTTCCGCTTTTTTTAGTATCTCAATAGCAGAGTCCCATTGTGTTTTAAGCATTAATAAAGTGTCTCGCTGAACAGACATATCAATCTTGCCCAATAATTCTTTTTGATCACCAAACTTGCTCTTACATACCGGACATATACATGTATCGTTTTTTTGAATTTCTTTTTTAGCTAATGTCAGTAAATTGTCCAAGCTATTGACATTTTCCCGCATTGTTTCATATCTATATTTTGCATCTCTTTCCTTTAATCTGGAAGCATTTAATACTCCTTTAAGTTTTTTTTCATTTTCATCCCATTCCTTTATCCAGTGATATAGCAATAACTCATCTGAAGTTAATGATTCTATAAATTTCTCATACTCTCCTACAGATGCTTTATTCAAATAAAACAATTCTTTTTCATATATTTGTCTTTGTTCATCAACCTTTTCCTTCTTTTCTTTAAGACTATTCAATGTATCCTCTTTGAATAGGGATTTTTCCTGTATGTCTAGTGCTTTAATTTGTTTTTTCCATTCTTCACATTTAATTAACACACTATTCTTCTTTCGACTACAATTTTCTATACTTTTTTTAAAATCCTCAATATGATTGCTGACTTTTTGCATTTCTGCTCTTTTATTTTCTAATTGTTCATTTAGAATCTGATATTTAGTTTTTATTCTAATATATTTTTGATAATCATCAAACCATGACTTATCAAATTCCGCTAAAAGCTTATCTCTACTCTCTATATATTTTTTTTCCTTGTTTTCTAAATCTTCTGCCTGTAATAGAAGTTCTCTTTTTTTCTTGTGTAATAATGCGATTTGTTATAAAATAAAAACGTATATGACTTAGATAGTTATAGAAGGATGGTGTGATATGAACAAGAATTTTTTAAGAATTATTAATCTTATAGAAGAACTCGGCTCTGAAAAAAAGACACCAATTACTATACAGCAATACCAGGATATCATTAATAAAAGCTCAAATCTTTGGATGTCCAATGGTGTGGATGAAGCGTTTAGATTTATCAGAAGTTACTTCAATTTTATAGACTAGAGGAATTAGATATGGCTTTTTCATTTGACAGCAGAATACGTTACAGCGAGGTGGATTCGTCATGCAGACTGAGCCTTACGGGGCTTACCAATTATTTTCAGGACTGTAGTGTGTTTCACTCACAGTCACATGATGTGGGAATCAGATTTCTTGCGGACAATCATATAGCGTGGGTGCTTTCATCATGGCAGATCTGCATAAACAGGCTTCCACTGCTTAATGAACAGGTAAAGATATCCACATGGGCATATGGTATGAAGGCGTTTTACGGTTACAGAAATTTCACACTTGAAGATGCAGGCGGCAGCACACTGGCATATGCCAATTCTGTCTGGGTACTTGTTGATACACGAACCGGCAGACCGGTGAAGGTGCCTCAGGAGTTTGCGGATACATACGGTCTTGAGCCACAGCTTGAGATGGAGTGTGCAAAGCGCAAGCTTCATATTCCTGATGATATGGAGAAAAAGGGTGAGATTGAGGTCCCTCAGTTTTTTATAGACAGCAACCATCATATGAACAATGAGAAGTATGTTATGCTGGCACAGCAGCTTCTGCCGAATGATTTTGAAATATCTGAGCTTCGTGTGGAGTACAGAAAAGAAGCAAAGCTTGGTGATACAGTTATATCATACGTGAAGTACACATCAAAGAGTGTGACAGTGGTGCTTGCGGATACGGATAAAAAACCGTATTCGGTGGTGGAGTTTTTGAGTAAGCCGGTACAGGGGAAATAATTACAATTCCATTATTTAACAACGATACAGTTTTGATACAGAAAGGACGGAAAAACATGAGATTAGGAGAATATCAGGAGCTTGTATGTGTAAAGAAGGTTGATTTTGGCATATATCTGTCAATATCTTCAGATTCGGAGGAGAGGGTACTGCTTCCGGCAAAGCAGATTCCGGATGGAGTAAAGCAGGGTGATAAGCTTAAGGTCTTTGTATACAAGGATTCTAACGACAGACTTATTGCTACGACAAACGAGCCAAAGCTGACACTTGGAGGTTTATCAGTGCTTACTGTCAAGGAGGTGACTAAAATAGGGGCGTTCCTTGACTGGGGGCTTGAAAAGGACCTGTTTCTTCCTTACAAGGAGATGGTCAGAAAGGTCAGCGCCGGAGATGAGATACTTGTTACATTATACATAGATAAAAGCCAGAGGCTTTGCGCTACCACAAAGGGTATTTACCATATGCTGAGCACCGATTCACCATACAAAAAGGACGATATGGTTTCAGGCCGTGTGTATGATTTTAGCGACAATTTCGGTACATTTATCGCTGTGGATGACAAATATTCAGCCAAGATACCGGTTTTTGAGAATGCCGCTTATCTGAAGCTTGGAGATGTGATAGAGGCAAAGGTCACTGATGTCAAGGCGGATGGCAAGCTGGACCTGACAATGAGGGAAAAGGCATATATTCAGATGGATTCCGACTCTGAAAAGCTCCTTGAGCTGCTTGATTCATACGCAGGTGTGCTTCCGTTTTCGGAAAAGGCAAGCCCGGAGGTAATCAAGAGAGAAACAGGACTTAGCAAAAATGCATTCAAGCGTGCAGTTGGTCATTTATATAAGGAAAGAAAGATTGATCTCACGGATGGCAAAATCCGTCTTAAGAAATAACAGTCTTTTTAATAAATTTTAACAGGAAAGAAGGACAATAACATGAAAAACGTTATCAGTACAGACAAGGCACCGGCAGCAATCGGACCATATTCACAGGCTATCGAGGTAAATGGTATGGTATATACTTCCGGAGTGATACCGGTAGTTCCGGAGACCGGTGAGATTCCTGAGGGCTCACAGGCACAGGCAAAGCAGGCATTTACAAATCTGTCACATCTGCTTGAGGCAGCAGGAACAAGCATGGACAATGTGGTAAAGACTACAGTTTTCATCAAGGAGATGAATGACTTCGGTGCAATAAATGAGGTATATGCCACATTTTTTAACGGAGCATACCCTGCAAGAAGCTGTGTTGAGGTTGCAAGGCTTCCAAAGGATGTAATGCTTGAGGTTGAGGCTATTGCTGTAAAATAAAATTATTACATAAGTATTTCATGCGACATAAGTCCTATTCGTTGGAAAAAGTCAAGATTTTCTTAAGAATTCACTAAGAAAACGTTGACATATATATGTTGCTTTGTTATAATGACAAAGTAATATTTGTAACAAATTCGTAATAACTGTTACAAATTCATACAACGGAGGGTAAAATGAAAGTAAATTATGTGAAACTCACAGCCGGGGTACTTACAGGTTTTATGGCTCTGTCATCAGTGCCATATGCAGTATACGCGGCTGGGCCTACTGCAGGAGTAGCTAGTTATACATCAGATATTGTTAGTACATCAAACACTCTTACAGCCGGTGTTACATCTATGTTGACAGATGTAATGTTAAAAGGTGATGAGACATCAGAGACTGCAACAGATGTTGCGGCAACAGATGCCGAGCCTGTTAAATCAGCATATGCTGATACGGCAGTTGCACAGGTTAGCGACAGCGTTAATATACGTGCGAGTGCAGATGAAAACAGCGAGTCTCTTGGAAAGCTCTATAACAATGGAATTGGAACAGTGCTTGAGACAACTGATAACGGATGGTACAAAATCCAGTCCGGTTCAGTAACAGGATATGTAAAAGGCGATTATGTTGTAGTCGGTGACGATGCACTCGTACAGAGCGCAGGACGCCGCGTGGCAACAGTCAATACTGAGACACTCAAGGTCAGAACAACAGCATCTACTGATGCAGAAGTACTTGGTCTCGTGTCCGGAGAGGATGATCTCACAGTTGTGGATGAGTCAACAGCCGGATGGGTAGGTGTATCTACAGCAGACGGTACCGGATATGTATCTACAGATTATGTGACACTCGATACAGAGTTCACTTATGCTGAGTCTAAGGAAGAGGAAGCAGCAAGACTTGCCAAGGAAGAGGCAGAGCGTAAGGCGGCTGAGGAAGCAGCTAGAAAGGCTGAAGAGAAAGCTAGAAAGGCTGAGGAAGCAAAAGCAGCCAAGGCAGCAGCAAAGAAGTCATCTAAGTCTTCAAGCAAATCATCAAGCAGTTCTTCATCAGAGAAGAGCTATAGCGCACCAAGTGGTTCAAACGGACAGGCTGTTGTTAATTATGCATCACAGTTCGTTGGCAATCCTTATGTTTACGGTGGCTCAAGTCTTACAAACGGAACAGATTGTTCAGGATTTGTAATGTCAGTTTATGCACAGTTTGGCATCAGCTTACCACACAGCTCATCAGCAATGAGAAGCGTTGGATACGGTGTAAGCACAAGCGATATGCAGCCTGGAGATATCATCTGCTATAGCGGACATGTTGCTATCTACTGTGGTGGAAACACTATTGTACATGCAAGCAACCCATCAGACGGTATCAAATATACATCACCGGCTAACTACAAATCAATCATTGCAGTTAGAAGAATTTTCTAATAAATTCATGCCGGATAGGTAAATATGAATCTATAAAGACCTTCATCTCATCGAGATGGAGGTCTTTTTTATATAGAGAAACTTTATTTTTGTTTATGATATTTGAAATAAGTGGCCTGTATGATATACATATATGTTTAAAAACGGGACTAATTTAAACAGAATGGAAAACAGGGCTGTCAAGCGTATTTTTTATTACATATATCAAAATAGCAACATGCACAAAAAAGTGGATATGCTGAACCCGGTAAATTCGGATTGGGGATAAATGTGGATAACTATCAACAAAAGTAAACCTCAAAGTGCCCTAAAAATGAGTTATGCACGGAGTTATGCACATTATCCACATTTTTGAATGTGAGCAAAAGAACAACTGTTTTGTAAAGTTCTGATAAAGTTGCACTAAATTAGTAATATTTCGGAAATAATATTGACATTTTAATTGTAAATAATATGATTAAAATGCTTTATAATTGTCGGACAACTTGAAAAGTGTTGATTATGTAAGTTAATTTTGTTATACTTCAAATTATGATTAAAAAGATAGATATTGCAGGGCTACAACTTGATAACTATACAGTACGCGAGATGATCATGAGAGTCGACAGGCGTATTTCAGAGAAGATACTCACTACAATAGAGGAAGTGAATATGGATACGCTGGCATTGGCGGAGTCTGATGAAGAGGTGAAGCAGTCACTGGAGGCGTGCGATTATACTGTCATTGCGGATGAAGGCATACTAAGGGCGGTATCGGCAGATACTTTGCAACGTCGGCATGAGATAGAAGATCATGACTTCTTTTATGAGCTTTTTAAGAGGCTTGAGAGAAATGATAAAAAAATCTTTGTGATTGCAGAGTCGCAGAAAGCTGTTGATGAGGCTGAGGAATTTCTGCTTGGATTATTTGACAGAGCACGAATATCCGGCAAGGGTGTTCTTGATGACTCACCGGGATGCAGCGAAAATCTTGTCAATGAAATTAACATCGTTTCACCTGATGCGATTGCATCATTTCTTCCGTCTCCGTCACAGGAGAAGTTCCTTTTACACAACAGGGAAAAGCTGTTGATGAACCTCTGGTACGGAATCGGAAATAATAAGTTCATGGGGAAAAAGCATGGATTTATTGGAAAAATAAGAAAAATGCTTGATGTGAAGCGCCTTACGCATCTTATCAACACCTATGAACATAGACAAAACAGTTCAATATAGTTAATTCTTATAACAATAAAAGAAAAAATAAGAGGAAATGTGTAAAAATTGTACATTTACCTCTTTATTTTTTTGTGCGAATGTATTAAAATAATAGCAAGTATTTATGCAATTAGTTATAAAGTGACTGTGAGGGCAATGTACAGTTACAAAAAAGGGGAGAAGGAGAACGATTTATGATTTCCAATCAGATACTTCAAAATACAATTGATGGCCTTAAAGGAATTACGAGAACCGATCTTTGTGTAATAGATGTTGAGGGCAAGATTCTTGCAGCTACGTTTCCGAACGCAGAGGCGTTTATAGAGCCGGCACAGGCCTTTGTTGCATCACCAGCAGACAGTCAGGTGATTAATGGATGTCAGTTTTTCAAAGTCTTTGATGATCACCAGCTGGAATATGTGCTTTTAGCTTATGGTGACAGCGAGGATGTCTATATGATAGGCAAGATTGCAAGCTTCCAGATTCAGAATCTTCTGGTTGCGTACAAGGAGCGATTTGACAAGGATAATTTTATAAAGAATCTGCTTTTGGATAATCTCCTTCTGGTTGATATATACAATCGCGCGAAGAAGCTTCATATTGATATTGAAGTGCGACGGGTAGTATTTATTGTTGAGACAAACAGGGAGAAGGACGGCAACGAGCTTGAGAAGATCAGAAGTCTTTTCGGCGGCAAATCAAAGGATTTTGTTACAGCTGTTGACGAGAAGAATATAATAGTAGTGAAGGAACTGGCAGAAAACGAGACCTATGATGATCTCAGAAAGACAGCCGAGGTGATTTTGAATCTGTTCAGATCCGAAGCGGATGGGGTACATATTGCATATGGTACTGTTATCAATGAGTTGAAAGAGGTGTCGCGCTCATATAAGGAGGCCAGGATGGCTCTCGATGTCGGAAAAATCTTTTTCGAGGAGAGGAATATTATAGCATATTCACAGCTTGGAATAGGTCGTCTGATATATCAGCTCCCGATTCCTCTATGCAAGATGTTTATCAAAGAGATATTCGATGGCAAATCCCCTGACGATTTTGATGAAGAAATATTATCTACTATAAATAAGTTCTTTGAGAATAGCCTGAATGTATCTGAGACTTCAAGACAGCTCTACATTCACAGAAATACTCTTGTATATAGATTGGACAAGCTTCAGAAAAGTACAGGGCTCGACCTTAGAGTGTTCGAGGATGCCATCACATTTAAGATTGCCCTTATGGTAGTCAAATATATGAAATATATGGAATCAATGGACTATTAAGGAGAAAGTAATGATTAAACTTGAACATGTCAGTAAGGCATATTCTGCAGGTATACCTGCTCTCAATGATGTCAATCTCGAGATTGATGATGGAGAGTTTGTTTTCGTATGCGGAGATAGCGGATCCGGCAAATCCACTTTGATTAAGCTTCTTTTAAAGGAGCTTGATCCTACAGACGGAACGATTACCGTTGACGGAAGGAATCTGGCACGCATTCGCCACAAGCAGGTTCCTAAATACAGAAGAAATGTTGGAGTCGTTTTCCAGGACTTCAGATTATTAAAGGATAGAAATGTTTATGAAAATGTAGCTTTTGCACTCAAGGTTATCGGTGCATCCACAGCTGTTATTAAGAAAAAGGTGCCACAGATGCTTTCTATGGTAGGGCTTGCTGCAAAGTACAAGTCAAAGCCGAAGGAGCTTTCGGGAGGAGAGCAGCAGAGAGTAGCTATTGCAAGAGCTCTTGTCAATGAGCCGAGCATGCTGCTTGCTGACGAGCCGACGGGTAATCTGGACAATAACAATGCGTGGGAGATTATGAAACTGCTTGAGGAAATCAACGAGAAAGGCACAACTGTTATCGTTGTAACTCATAATCTTGAGATTGTTAAGGTTATGAAAAAACGTGTTATCACTATAAAGAAAGGTCTTGTTGTATCTGACAGCAAGGATGGTGATAGTGATGAGTATTAATACGTTTTTTTATTCAATCAAGCAGGGATTTAAGAATATTTTCAGAAACAAGATGTTTTCACTGGCATCTATAGCGACAATGGCAGCCTGTATTTTTATGTTTGGTCTGTTTTATATAGTTGTGACGAACTTTTCAAGCATGGTTAAGACTGCTGAGGAGGGTGTTGCTGTTACAGTGTTCTTTAATGAGGGCACTACAGAGGATGTAATAAAAGCGGACAAGGCCCAGATAGAAAAGAGGGCTGAGGTTGGCAAGGTGGATTATCAGTCAGCGGCCGATGCATGGAGTGATTACCAGAAGGAGTATTTTGAGGGCCACTTTGGTGATGATAACCCTCTCAGTAATTCAGCAAATCTGCAGGTTTATTTGAATGATGTCTCTATGCAGCAGACTCTTGTCAACTATATCAAGGGGCTGGAGGGCGTCAGAAAGGTAAACCAGTCGCAGGATGTGGCCAATACACTGACCGATTTAAATAAGCTTATCAGCTATGTATCGGGAGGTATCATTCTGATTCTTCTGTGTGTTGCGATTTTCCTTATAAGCAACACAGTTACTACAGGTATTGCGGTCAGACGAGAGGAAATAGCTATCATGAAGCTTATCGGAGCGACTGATTTTCTGGTCAGGTCTCCGTTTGTGGTAGAAGGTATTCTTATTGGACTGATAGGATCAGCGATTCCTCTGGGATTGCTCAGTGTCATGTATGGAAAGATTTGTGCATATATTGCTAATAAGTTTAGTTTTATAGGAAATATGATGACATTTATCCCGACAAAGGAGATTTTCTCTACACTTGTACCGGTAGCGCTTATACTGGGCGTTGGAATTGGCTTTTTGGGAAGTCGATTCACAATTCGGAAACATTTAAGAGTATAATAATAATTATGACGGCCTGGCTCCGATCGGAGACAGGCTGTTTTAAGTTCATATCATAATATAGAGAGGACAGGACTGAAATGGATAATACAAACAACGGCTTTGAATACGATGATAATTCAGATATGAGCGATAAAAAGCCTCATAGAAAGGGATTTAGAAATGGGTTCGGTGTGGGGATTGCTACAGGTATAGTGACCACCATTGTGCTTGGATTGATTGTGCTCTTTGCATACACAATGATTACAGGCAGGAGTGTGCATACCGTTGCAAAAAGCGCAGATGTGCTTGACGACAAGACCGTGCAGAAAATCGATGAGCTTGCGAACTACATAGACGAGTACTACTATGAGGATTACGATAAGGACGATTTGGAGAACGGCCTGCTGCATGGTGTGATGGAGGGGCTGAATGATCCTTATTCGGTTTATTATACCGCAGATGAATATAAGGAGCTGCAAATCAGTACGACAGGCACGTATTATGGAATCGGAGCTGCGTTAAAGCAGGATCCGAATACAAAGCAGGTGACCGTTTCAAAGGTATACAGCGGAACACCTTCGGAGGAAGCGGGGCTTAAAAAGGATGATGAGATAGTATCTGTTGATGGTGTCGAGGCAACATCCGAGGATCTCACAAAGCTTGTTGCCAAAATCAGAGGTAAGGAGGGCACTAAGGTTACGCTTGAAATCAGGCGTGGCGAGGAGGCTGACCCATTTACTGTTGAGGTGGAGCGTAAAAATGTTGAGCTGCCATCAGTGGACAGCAAGTTGCTTGACAATGGAGTGGGATATATCCAGGTCAGCGAGTTTCAGACAAACACGGCAAGTCAGTTTGAGGAGGCTCTCGACGGACTTACAAATCAGGGTATGAAGGGCCTTATAGTGGATTTGCGTGCTAATCCGGGAGGACTACTTACCGCAGTGACAGAAATGGTTGACAGACTGCTTCCGGCTGAATCGGTTGGCAAGCTTCCGGCAGGAACCGTCGTGTATACAAAGGATAAAAACGGAAATGTCCAGACCTTTGGTGATGACGATGGCAAAAAGATTGACTGTCCTATCGTAGTGCTTGTCGATGAAAACAGCGCAAGTGCATCTGAAATTTTTGCAGGAGCCATGAAGGATTACAATGAGGATGGTTATATTGATGCCACACTTGTAGGCAAAAAGACCTTTGGAAAAGGAATTGTACAGACTATTTATAATCTTTCCGATGGTGATGCTGTAAAGATTACCACATCGAAGTACTACACACCAAACGGCCACAATATCCACAAAAAGGGTATCGAGCCTGATGTTGAGGTCGATTATGAATATACAGGAGATACAAATGCAGACTATGACATGCAGTATGATGTGCAGCTTCAGAAAGCGATTGAGGTGATGAATGAAAAGCTTAAATAAGATTGCATGCTTTCTCATGCTGTGCTGGATGGTAGTCATCTTTATGTTTTCGGCGGAGCCGGATACCGAGTCGTCTGAGCTCAGCGGCAGCGTCAGCTATCGCATAGTTTCTGTGGTCAATACCATTACTGCAAGCCACTGGGATGAGAAGGAGCTGCTCGATAAGGCAGAGCTTATAGACTATCCGGTTAGAAAATGTGCCCACATGAGTGAGTATGCCATTCTCACATTGCTTGGCTTTTTGACATTTTCGTTCTTGCATGGCAGAAGAAGATTTTTGATTCCTATAGGCGTGACCTTCCTATATGCCTGCACAGATGAATTTCACCAGCTGTTCGTTCCCGGCCGAGCCGGCAGATTCACGGACATACTGATTGACACCACAGGCGGTATAATTATGCTGCTATATATTGCACTTGTTACCCATGTAGCACATACGAAGCATACAGCAGGCACTGCGAAAGCGAAGGTGTGATGATAAGTAACAAATTTAGTTGCAGTTTTCTAGTATAATCGGTATAATAATGGTATTGACGCTGGCCAACAAAAAATGCAAAGAAAGAGGTGATTCTGTGGTAGAGTTGGATAATTTCAAGTCCACGCTCCAAGGCTATAAAGCCCCACTACAGGAAGTGAGGGATTCACTTTGACCTGGCTAATAAAGAAGAAAAAATCCAGGAATTAGAGCGGGAAATGGAAGCTCCTGACTTCTGGGATGACCCGGAGAAGTCACAGAGCAAGATGAAAGAGCTTAAGAGTATGAAGGATGATGTTGCTACATACGCAAAGCTCAAGGAACAGTACGAAGATATAGAGACGATGATTGAGATGGGCTATGAGGAGAACGATGAGTCACTCATACCCGAGATACAGCAGATGCTTGATGATTTTGAGAGCACATATGACGGTATCAGAATGAAGACTCTTTTGTCGGGAGAATATGATAAATGCAATGCGATTCTGAGGCTCAATGCAGGTGCAGGTGGTACCGAGTCGTGTGACTGGGCGGCCATGCTGTTTCGTATGTACTCGAAGTGGGCTGATAAAAAGGGCTTTACCCTTGAGGTACTCGATTCGCTTGATGGCGATGAAGCCGGTATCAAGTCCATTACCTTCCAGGTAAACGGAGAGAATGCATATGGGTATCTAAAGTCTGAAAAGGGTGTGCACAGGCTTGTTCGTATTTCGCCGTTTAATGCGGCGGGAAAAAGGCAGACCTCATTCGTATCATGTGATGTCATGCCGGATATTGAGGAGGATCTCGATATTGAGGTGAAGGACGAGGATATCAGAATTGATACCTACCGCTCAAGTGGAGCAGGAGGACAGCATATCAATAAAACTTCGTCTGCTATTCGTATCACACATTTTCCATCAGGGATCGTGGTACAGTGTCAGAATGAGCGTTCACAGCATATGAACAAGGACAAAGCCATGCAGATGTTAAAGGCAAAGCTGTATCTTTTAAAGCAGGAAGAGAATGCTGCAAAGGAGGCGGGCATCAGAGGCGAGGTCAAGGAAATTGGCTGGGGAAGCCAGATACGTTCGTATGTGCTTCAGCCTTACACCATGGTCAAGGATCACAGGACAGATGTGGAGACCGGTAATGCTGATGCAGTGCTCGATGGCAATATAGATATATTTATCAATGGTTATCTGAAGTGGCTTGCAACACGTTCAGAATAAGGAGGCAAATGTGGGTTTAGTTATAGCTGTGGTGATATTAGCAGTTCTGACAGCTGCCGGAGTGACCGTTTACATTAAAGTCAGACGGTTGTCTGAAAGTCTTCTTGGTACACCTGATGTCACAGAGGGCATCAATCGTATCAGGGAGAATGTCTCTACGACTCCCAAGTCGGTTTCAGGCATGACGCGCCTTATGGAGCCACAGATAAAAAGGGATTTTCCGGAGTTCGTCTGGGAACAGTTTAAGAGAATGTCAGAAAGAGTGCTTGTGTCAGCACTTTGTGCAATCACGACTGAGGATATTTACAAGCTGGACCGTGAGGCTTCTGATGAGGTAAGACAGCAGGTGCAGGTGCGTATAGACAGCAATGAAGCAGCTGGCTTTACAGAGCATTTTGACGAGATTAGGGTGCATCAGACTGAAATCTCAAACTATGTGAAAAGAGATGGAAGGTGCGTCATCAGTATACAGAGTGCGGTTGAGTATTTTTACTACAAGACTGCCTCAGGAAAGCTTATCAGTGGTGATAAAGAGTATAAAAAGCAGACCAGATACAATATGGAGCTTGTATACATACAGGATATAGATATGCTGGATAATGCAGGGATAGGCAGTGCAGTTGGCACTACATGTCCGAATTGCGGTGCTCCGGTCAGAAGTCTTGGAGCAAAGAAATGTGAATATTGTGGCTCATATGTTGAGCCTGTCAATATAAAAGTATGGAAGCTGCAGAGCTTTCATGAAGTTGATTACAACCATATCTAAGGAGGAAGAAAATGGGAATTATTAAGGCAGTAAAACAGGCAATTGGAGGCGGCTTTGCAGATACATGGCAGGAGGTTATTGAGCCGGATAATATAGGCGACCAGACAGTCTATGCCAGGGGTGTGTTGGTAAACAGGGGGCAGAATAAAAAAGGTTCTGACGATATTGTTTCAAACGGTTCTATCATCCATGTATATGACAATCAGTTTATGATACTTGTTGATGGTGGCAAGATTGTGGATTATACAGCTGAACCAGGCTACTACAAGGTAAGCAATTCATCTATGCCGTCACTTTTCAACGGACAGTTTGGGGATTCTTTAAAGGAAACCTTTGACCGTGTGAGATTTGGTGGACAGACACCACAGTCACAGAAGGTTTATTATATCAACCTTCAGGAAATCAAGGGAATCAAGTTTGGTACGAGAAATCCTATAAACTACTATGATACATTTTATAATGCGGAGCTTTTCCTTCGTGCCCATGGTACATATTCCATTAAAATTGTGAATCCGCTTCAGTTTTATGCAGAGGCTATTCCAAAGAATATGGATCATGTGGAGATTACTGATATCAATGAGCAGTATCTGTCAGAGTTTTTAGAGGCATTACAGTCTGCCATCAACCAGATGTCAGCGGATGGCACAAGAATCTCATTCGTCACAAGCAAGGCATCTGAGCTTGGAAGATATATGGCCAAGTGTCTCGATGAAAGCTGGAATCAGATGCGTGGTATGGAGGTACAAAGTGTTGGTATCGCCAGCCTTTCATATGATGAGAAGTCTCAGGAGCTCATTAATACAAGAAACGAGGGCGCAATGCTCTCAGATCCATCTATTGCACAGGGATATATGGTCAAAAATATGTCAGAGGGTGTCAAGAATGCAGGCAGCAACAGTGGTGGAGCTATGCAGGGCTTCATGGGTGTCGGCATGGGAATGAGCACCATGGGCAATATGATGAATGGTTTTACACAGATGGCACAAAATAACAGGTCAGCCGGAATGAATGCGCCGGGAAATGGTGCAGCAGGTATGGCAGCAGGAGTGGCTTCAGGTGCCACACAGCAGGAGGATGCGTCAGGCTGGACATGTGAGTGCGGACAGAAAAACACAGGTAAATTCTGCAGTAATTGTGGCAAGCCTATGCCACAGGAGATTACAGAGTGGACATGTGAGTGTGGACAGAAAAATACAGGTAAATTCTGCACAAACTGTGGCAAGCCATTACCTGTAAACACAGAGTGGACATGTGAGTGTGGACAAAAAAATACAGGTAAATTCTGCAGTAATTGTGGAAAACCAAGAGCATAAGATGTTGCAAAGCTGTAATCTTTGTGTTAAAATCTTTGAGTCGAGGACAAATGTCGGTGTGTGACAAACACACACCGGCCATTTTGGAGGTAACTAAATGGCGGAGAAATCAAACTACTTCGTTTTACGGGCAAAGGCTGTACCGGAGGTGCTGCTTAAAGTAGTTGAGGCAAAGAGACTGCTGGATTCGGGCAAGCTTGAATCTGTGCAGGAGGCAACAGATGCTGTTGGCATAAGCAGAAGCTCCTTTTACAAATATAAGGATGATATTTTTCCTTTTTATGAGGGGCGTAAAGGAAAGACAGTGAATCTTGTCATTCAGATGGATGACGAGCAGGGCATACTTTCCGTTGTGCTTAAGTCGGTAGCCGATGCGAAAGCAAATATTCTTACCATACACCAAAGTGTACCGGTAAATGGCATTGCGTCACTGACGTTATCTGTGGATGTATTTCCGGAGTCGGATGATGTGGATGATATGGCAAAGCAGATTGAGTCCTTAAAGGGCATACATTACGTAAAAATTTTAGCCAGGGAGTAACAAAAAGATGAAGATTGCAGTTATGGGTTACGGCACAATTGGATCAGGTGTCGTAGAAGTATTAGAAATCAACAAGGAAAAAATCGCAAAGAGAGCGGGAGAGCCAATCGAGGTCAAGTACGTGCTTGATTTAAGAGAGTTCCCGGGTACACCTATTGAGAACAAAATAGTTCATGATTATAAGGCTATTGCAGAGGACCCTGAGATCGGTATAGTTGTAGAGACAATGGGAGGCGTTGAGCCTGCATTTACATTCGTAAAGGCAATGCTTGAGGCAGGAAAACAGGTAGCAACATCAAACAAGAACCTTGTTGCTGCAAAGGGTGCTGAGCTCATCAAGGTTGCCAGGGATCATGGAGTGAACTTCCAGTTTGAGGCCAGTGTCGGTGGCGGAATCCCTATTATCAGACCACTCAACAAGTGTCTCACAGCAGATGAGATTGAGGAAATCACAGGTATCTTAAACGGAACAACCAACTACATGCTTACAAAGATGACAGAGGAAGGTGCAGACTTTGATGAGGTATTAAAGGATGCTCAGGATAAGGGCTATGCAGAGAAGGATCCTACAGCCGACATAGAGGGATATGATCCATGCAGAAAGATAGCTATTCTCACATCACTTGTTGCAGGACAGCAGGTGGATTTTGAGGATATACACTGTGAGGGTATCACAAAGATTACACCTGAGGATATCAAGTACGCAAAGGCAATGCATCGTGCAATCAAGCTTCTTGCTTCAAGCCGCAAGGTGGGTGACAGCTATACCTGTCTCGTTGCACCGTATATGATAGATGACACACATCCGCTCTCAGGAGTAAATGGAGTGTTCAACGGCGTATTTTTACGCGGAAATGTGCTCGGAGATGCTATGTTCTACGGCAGTGGAGCAGGAAAGCTTCCAACAGCAAGTGCTGTAGTGGCAGATGTTGTTGATATGACAAAGCATCAGAACACAAATATTTATATCGACTGGAAGCCTGAGAAGCTCACACTTGTAAGCTATGATGACAGTGTAAACAGCTTCTTTGTGAGAACTGACTCACCAAAGAGCGAAGTTGAGGCTGTATTCGGACATGTAGACTACATTGAGGATGTGGTTGACGGCGAGTATGCATTCACAACAGGCGACATGACAGAAAAGGATTTTGCCGACAAGGCATCAAAGATAAACGTTATCAACAGAATCAGACTGTAAAGGACAAAAATATGGTAAAAGGCTTATACACCGCTCACACCGGTATGGTTAATGAGATGAAGCGCATGGATGTTCTTGCGAACAACCTGGCCAATTCCGATACCTATGGATTTAAAAAAGAGGGAACCACCTCGCATTCATTTAAAAATGAGCTTGCTATAAAGATAAAGGATACGTCAAACTACGGACTGCACAAAAATCTGGGCAGCATGACATACGGAGTGCATCTCGGTGAGACATATACCGACTGGGATGAGGGCAGCTTTAAGGTGACTGACAACACTACCGATTTAGCTATCGGTGGAAAAGGCTTTTTTGCCGTTGCATTTACTGACAAATCAGGTCAGACAAGTGTAAAGTATACCAGAGACGGTGCTTTCAAGGTCAATGCTGACGGTTATCTTGTCACAGCAGACGGAGACCATGTACTCAATGCGACAGGTGCGCTGAGTGGAGATGGCGGTGAAGCAAACTGGGTAAAGGTAGACCCGAATGAGAAGTTTTCGGTAAACTCACTGGGATATATCACACAGAACAATCAGTTAGTTGGCACTATTGGCGTTGTCGATGTGGATAATTATGACTATATTGAAAAATATGGTGAAAATCTCTACAATCTGACGGCCGGGGGTAATATTATAGCTTCCGATGCCGAAATAGAACAGGGAGCCTTGGAAACCTCAAATGTCAATGTAGTAAACGAGATGGTCAACATGATTACGATACAGCGTGCATATGAAGCCGGACAGAAGGTTATTACATCTATTGATGAGACATTAGACAAGGCTGTCAACAATGTAGGAAGAGTATAAGGAGATATGCCATATGATGAGGGCGCTTTACACAGCCGCAACAGGTATGCGTGCTGAGCAGACAAATGTAGATACAATTGCAAACAATCTTTCCAATGTCAATACGACAGGCTTTAAGGGTCAGAGGACAGAGTTTAAGTCTCTTTTATATCAGACGATACAGACCCGTTCTACATCCGGAAATGGTGATGCAAAGCCGGTAGGAGCGCAGGTGGGGCTTGGTACCCGTGTGGCTGCTACCACATCCACATATACTCAGGGTATGCTCAATTCTACGGAGAGACCTACTGATTTTGCTTTGGAGGGCGATGGCTTTTTTGCAGTGAGAGGTACTGATAATCAGATCTATTACACGAGAAATGGTGCCTTCACATGGAGTCAGTATGGAAACGGACAGACTATACTTGCTGATTTGCAGGGCAATCCTGTCATGGATACAAACGGTAATATCATAGCTGTGCCGGCAGGCGTGTCTGCTGAGAAGATGAACTTTGGAGAGGACGGTGCGGTAGGTTATATGACTGCACAGGGCAATTATATAGGTTTAAATCAGAGAATTGCCGTTTATCAGTTCAATAACCCGTCGGGTCTTGAAAAACAGTCAGGAAGCCTGCTTGCAGCAACAGTCAATTCGGGCAATCCGATGCTTGAAGCAGGAAACGTTGCTCTGAAAAGCAGCAAGGTTGTGACAGGATATCTTGAGGGCTCAAATGTGCAGGTAGCAGATGAGATGGTTAACCTCATTGTGGCGCAGCGTGCCTACGAGCTCAATTCAAAGGCCATCACAACAGCGGATTCGATGCTTGAGACAGCAAATAATTTGAGGAGATAGTAGCATATGGATATAAGCGCAGTATCAACACTTGCAAACTCAAATAATACATCTGCGGCGGCAGACAAGCTTAAGAATAACGTGAAAAACCTGTCATCAGACTCTACAGAGGACGAGCTCAAAAGTACACTTAAGGATTTTGAGTCGTATTTCGTGGAGCAGGTCATAAAGGAAATGAAGGATTCCATGACACTAAAGAATGATGATGAGGATTCCTCTATGTCGCAGTACAAGGATATGTTCATGGACACTGTCATAGAGCAGATGAGTGATACGATAGTGGAGAAGTCCGGTGAGAATATCACACAGCAACTTTATGAGCAGATGAAGCGCAATTACAATATATCATAATAATTGATAATAAAAAGCCGGTTCGGCATGCTTGCATGTGGTTACCGGCTTTTTTAGTGCAAACTTAGTAATTGCAGATACGTATGCTCTAGGGTATAATATTAAAAAAATAAAACTATTCAGAGTCACAATAAAAACACACAGATACGGAGAAATTCAATTGGAAACCGAAACAGTCACAGGATACGTTGATCATATAATATACAGAAATGCAGAAAACGGGTATACGGTACTTGTTCTTGTAGTGAACGAGGAGGAGCTCACATGTGTGGGTACTTTTTCGGACATTGCTGAGGGTGAAAATATAGAGGCTCATGGTGAGTATACAGAGCATGCCACCTATGGCAGACAGTTTAGGATAGTAAGCTTTGAAGAGAAGGAACCTGAGGATGAGATGGCTATTGAGAGATATCTGGGCTCAGGAGCCATACATGGTATAGGACTTGCACTCGCAGCACGTATTGTCAGGCGATTCAAGAAGGATACCTTCCGCATCATAGAGGAGGAGCCGGAGCGGCTTGCTGAGGTAAAGGGCATCAGCCAGAGAAAGGCTATGGAGATTGCGGACCAGGTCAATGCAAAAAGAGACTTAAGGGAAGCCATGATTTTTTTGCAGCAGTACGGCATCAATATGAATCTGGCTGTGAAGATATATAATAAGTATGGCGGAGAGATATACAGCGTGCTCAAGGAAAATCCGTACCGCATGGCGGATGATATCGACGGAGTTGGTTTTAAAACTGCAGATGAGATTGCGGCGCGGGTTGGCATCAAGACTGATTCTGATTTTAGAATAAAAAGCGGTATACAGTATGTTTTGCAGCAGGCTGCCATGGACGGACACACATATCTGCCGATGGATGAGCTTACGAGGCGTGCTGTATATCTGCTCGGAGTGGAAAGCTCGCAGGTTGAGGCACATTACATGAATCTGGCCATGGACAGGAAGATTGTCATGCAGCTAAAGGATGATATAACCCAGATTTATGCTAACACCTTTTATTATATGGAGGCAAACACGGCAGCCATGCTAAAGCAGCTTGATGTGACGTATGATGTGCCGGATATCGAGATAGAGGCTGCAATCAGAAATATAGAGAAAAAGACAGAGATGGAGCTCGATGAGCACCAGGCTGAGGCGGTGAAGGAAGCAGTCAGAAATGGCCTTTTAGTCATTACCGGAGGACCCGGAACAGGAAAAACCACCACTATCAATACTATTATCAAGTATTTTGAGCTGGAGGGCATGGATATTTTTCTGGCTGCACCGACAGGCCGTGCGGCAAAACGCATGAGTGAGACAACGGGCTACGAGGCGCGCACAATCCACCGTATGCTTGAGTTAAACGGCGGCATGGACACAGGAAGCGCAGCTGGCTTTGAGAGAAATGAAAGGAATCCGCTCGAGACGGATGTAATCATCATAGATGAGATGTCGATGGTTGATATATCACTCATGTACTCATTGCTAAAGGCGGTTGTGGCAGGTACGAGACTCATACTTGTAGGAGATGTGAACCAGCTCCCGAGCGTGGGACCGGGCAGCGTGCTAAAGGATATCATTGATTCAGGTGCATTCCACACGGTAAAGCTCACAAAGATTTTCCGTCAGGCGAGCACGAGCGATATTATAGTAAATGCCCACAAGATAAATAATGGAGAAGAGGTATCGTTAGATAATAAGAGCATGGATTTCTTTTTCCTAAAGAGATATGATGCCGACAAGATAATAAATGTTACATTACAGCTGATAAAGCAGAAGCTTCCTAAGTTTGTAAATGCAACAGAGTATGATATACAGGTGCTTACGCCTATGAGAAAGGGGCTTCTCGGAGTGGAACGTCTAAACGGTATATTGCAGGCGTATATGAATCCGGCAGACAAGAGCAAGCGCGAAAAAGAATACAGGGGCACGATTTTCCGCGAGGGCGACAAGGTGATGCAGATAAAGAACAACTATCAGATAGAGTGGGAAATCAGGACAAAATTCGGACTCTGTGTGGATAAGGGCATGGGAATCTTCAATGGAGATACAGGTATCATTGAGGAAATCAACGATTTTGCCGAGACCATGACCATATCCTTTGACGAGGGTAGAATGGTGGAGTATCCGTTTAAGCTTTTGGAAGAGCTTGAACTTGCATACGCGGTCACTATACACAAGTCGCAGGGAAGTGAGTACCCGGCGGTCGTTATACCTCTTTTGAGCGGCCCGAGAATGCTTATGAACAGAAATTTGCTCTATACGGCGGTTACAAGAGCAAAGAAATGTGTTACCATAGTGGGTGACGAACAGACATTTTACGAGATGATACAAAACAACTCACAGCAGAGACGCTATAGCGGGCTTAGAGACAGAATAGTGGAGGAGACTATCTGATGAAAATAAGAAAACTTACAAATGAAGAGATAAAAGGGGCATGTGCCTTTGCGGTAAATATATACAATATCGCAATCAGAAGCAGTTTCCAGACGCAGGACTGCCATCGTTATTTTGATGAATATATGGATGCAGACAGGCTGACGGACGAGGAAAGGACCGGAGTTCTTGCAGTATTTGGTGCTTTTGAGAGCAATGTGCTGTGCGGAGTGTGTGGTATGACAAACGAGGGGCATATCACCATGCTGTACGTGCATCCGCAGTACCTGAGGCGCGGAACTGGAAAAAAGCTTCTGGAGAGAGCAAGAATATATGCGCGTATGCAGCTTAAGCTCATGCAGGTGTCTGTAAATGCAATGCCGGTATACACGGCAGACTACTTCAGGCGTGTGGGCTTTAAGAGTGCATATCAGGGAGGCTTTTGCAATGGACAAGGCGATATGTACGTTCCTATGACAGCAAAAAGCATATATCAGATTGAGTATACACCGCGACATATAGCTGATAAGACTTTTATTGCAATTTCCGTTGGCTTCACATGTCTTGTATTTTTCTCAGGCGTGATATATGCACTATGCGCGGGGCTTACTCCGTAAACGCTCAGATGCACTTTTAATGGACTGTAATAGTTGCCGGACATACTTTGGTGTGAACAGTAACTAATATTGTATACATAAATATGCATATTTATGTAACAAAAAACAGTTGAAAAATCAGCTGTATTATGATACACTTTTTACAATTTAAGCAGATATACTATGCAATTACACTTTATAAGAAAAAAGAGACGCCCTCTTTTTTTTTGCGCAGACGTAAGGTTAGTTGCAGCTAAGAAGCTTATGGTTACAAAGTATAACACGAAAGGGCAGGGTAAAGATGAAAGCATTTTTAATTCTTGAAGATGGTAATGTATTTACCGGAACCAGCATTGGTTCAACAAGGGAAGTCATTAGTGAGATAGTATTTAACACATCAATGACAGGATATCTGGAGGTACTTACAGATCCTTCCTATGCAGGACAGGCTGTTGTAATGACTTATCCACTTATCGGAAATTATGGAATCACACCGGATATGGAGTCAGAAAGACCATGGCCGGACGGATATATAGTAAGAGAGCTGTCACGTATGCCAAGCAATTTCCGCTGCGAGGGTACTATACAGGATTTTCTCGAGAAAAACGATATTCCGGGAGTGGCCGGCATTGATACACGTGCGCTCACCAAGATTCTCAGGGAAAAGGGTACTATGAACGGAATGATTACCACAAATGAGAATTACAATCTCGATGAGATTATTCCAAAGCTCAAGGCATATACTACAGGCAATGTGGTTGACAAGGTCACATGCACTGAGAAAAAGGTTTTAAAGGGCCAAGGAAAGAGGGTTGCCCTCATGGATTTCGGTGCCAAAAACAACATCGCCAAATCACTCAACGAAAGAGGCTGTGAAGTTACAATTTACCCTGCACACACAACCGCTG
>OGIE01002476.1_pt1 | contig 22431 bp, 20 predicted proteins | sample 1571581 | NCBI WGS metagenome assembly OGIE01 (sample SAMEA2582021, study PRJEB24529) | metagenome | biome: Human gut stool | place: China | collected 2011
ATATCAGTAATGCTATAAAAATATATTGTAAAAGTATTTTTGATGCATTAAATGAAAATGATGTTTCTTTAATTAAATTTTATGAAGTGATATGAGTTATAGATTTATGAGAGTGATTGTGTTTTTTGATTTGCCGACACTTACTTTAGAAGATAAAAAAGAATATCGGAATTTTAGAAAGTTTCTTTTAAAAAGAGGTTTTGCTATGATGCAGGAAAGTGTGTATAGCAAGTTGGCATTAAATACGACAGTAGCGAATGGTATTGTAGCAAGTGTAAAAGAACATAAACCGAAAGACGGACTTGTACAAATGCTTGTTATTACCGAAAAACAATATTCCAAAATGGAATATGTAGTTGGAGAAAAAGGCTCTACGATTATTGATTCAGACCAGAGGACGATTATATTATGATATTTGTTAGTCATCAAAATGGAATAGAAAGTGATTTGATAACAGGAAGAATAAATGCACTTATTTTAGAAGATTCGGAAGAATATACTTATTTAGTTGAAGCTTTATGGAATCAAATTCATAGAATAGAGGAAAAATTGCTTTTCTATGGAAAAGAAAATGAATTACTTGATATGAGTAAGCGCTGTGATATTATTTTTTCTCCAAGAGATTTGAGTTTTCAAAATTCTAAAATCTCCAAAAAGTTATTTGCTTATCTTACAGAGCAAATACAAATGAGTGGATTAAATGATGAAATCATAATTTGGATAACTTTTTTATGGATTAAAAGCAACCTGCATAAAGTATTGTTATATAGGGGGCATTCGACAAGCCAAAGAATGATGTTTCTATATCTGTGTGTTCATTCACTACTTGCAACTCATAAACCTTTTTGGTTAACGCAATATGACACACTTACAGTGGTTTAACTTTATCTGCCAGTTGCATGGTTGATACGTATTTATCCGCTATACAGCCCGATTGCCAATACCCCGACTGGCATTTGTCATAAGGAGCACTGTTCATACAAGCAGCAAGTTGAAACATGAAAGATTGTCCGAAACGATACAAAAATAGTATGTTCAACGTCTTGAGAACTGCCGTCAGACTATCACAGAAATTACTAGTTATTCGACTCTTTTCATTTGGAACTATTTCGTTTGGATAATTCTCTTCAATTTCTCGTTCTATTCTTGATAAGACTGCCTGTTTGTGAATTTGTCACAATTGGCACCATGTTTTTTAATGAATTCGCAAAGATTCTTGTTTTTACAACTGGAAGATCATATCCTCTAAAAAATGTGATATTACCCCAAGTTGTCATCAAAAAAGTGTATTATATACTGGTTTTCATCCTCGAAAAAATGTATCTTTGCAAAAGACAAGTGAATAATTCTTATTTTACACAAACTTCATCCACAAATAAAAATGCGGGATTGCCGGGCCACATATGCCAGGCCGGTAATTTCGGTGTAACTCTAGCAATAATCCGTACATAACGGGTTTCCACCACAGAGAAAGAAAGCGTATGCGGGTAAATACCGTCTTTATCTTCCTTGTCTAAAACCGGATAAGAGGCCGAAGCAAGTTTTCGGTACTCTTTTCCATCTTCAGAACACCATACTTCCAGCCCGGTGGCATCCATTACGGCTGCTCCTTTTGAGACGTTGACAGTCAGCGATACCGAAGAGACAGGTGTCGACTTTTGTAGGTCGATGGTCAGATCCATATCTTTCAGGAAGCCGAGCCAGCGGCCGGTGTTATAGTTCTGATTACCCTGTAATCCGTCAGTCAGCGTGCTTACCCCGTTGAAAGTATAGTTCTCATGTGGTGCATTGGCCAGCCAGGAAGGTTTGAAAGTTGCTTTGTTTACATGGATATGTTCCTCAAATACACTACTGGTATCCTCAGTCGTAACAATAACGGCTTTCAGTTTGGTGTCTTCCCGTATTATCAATGGTTCCGTATAGATCAGGGAAGCTGTATCCGGTTGACTTCCGTCTGTCGTATAGTAGATCGGGCGGTTACCGATAGTGGAAAGGGAAATCTCAAGCGCGTCTTGCAACGTGTCTGTCCGGAAGTTCTCGGTTATTTGAAAAACATGTTCCGAATAAGTATAATGAGATTTGTCATATACAGTTATCAAACGATACAAACGATCCATAAAAGCGTCGAAATCGTGTTGTTCAGGATCAGCCCAGCCTAATTCGCTTAACGCGGCCAGACGTGGAAGGATTAGGTACTCAGCCCGTTCCGGGGTATCAATTCGCTCCGACCATAGACAGGCCTGTACACCGATGATATGCTTGGCGGCAGCTTCCGATAATGTATCCGGACAGATTTTGAAATCATAGACACGGCGAACCCCCCGGTTACCACCCAGTTCCAATAACTGGCGGCCACTGAAATAAGTAATACCCGCTGGGGTCATAATGACATCATGTTGCATTTCAGCCGCTTTGATACCATTTTCCGTACCTCTCCATGACATGACGGTCGCATTGGGAGCCAACCCTCCTTCCAATATTTCATCCCAGCCGATAATCTGACGTCCTTTGCTGTTGACGAACCTCTCCACTTCTGTCATAAAATAACTCTGGAGTTTGTCTTCCGCTTTATGTTCTTTCGTATCTTTCCATCCGTTATTGTGGATCAATGCCTGGCATTTCGGGCATTGTTGCCAGCGGTCACGTGGACATTCGTCGCCTCCTACATGAATGTAATGGGAAGGGAAAAGCTCAATAATTTCCGATAACACATCTTTCGCAAAACGAAGCGATTGCTCATTGCCGACACATAATACCTCCTTATGGACACCATACGTAGTAGCCACTTCGTAGGGGCCTCCTGTGCATCCTAGATCCGGATAGGCAGCAAGCGCGGAGGTGATGTGTCCCGGCAGATCGATCTCCGGAATAACGGTGATATAACGTTCTGCCGCATATTCGATGATGTCCTTTACTTCCTCCTGCGTATAAAAACCACCGTATGGTTTTCCGTCGAATTTCCCGGGACCGTCATTCAGTAACGACTCTTTCCGTTTGGAACCAATTTCGGTCAACTTCGGGTATTTTTTAATTTCGATACGCCACCCCTGGTCATCAGTCAGGTGCCAATGGAAGGTATTCAGGTTATGGAGAGCGATAATGTCAATGTATTTCTTGATGAAATCAGTCGAGAAGAAATGGCGGCCTACGTCGAGATGCATTCCCCGGTAGCGGTATTCCGGCTCGTCTAGAATCTGTACGGCCGGAAAACTTATCTCCTTTTGTCCCGTCACGGGGAGTGATTTTCGAAGTGTCTGTATACCATAAAATATACCGGCTTCCGAACTCCCCGTGATGGTAATGTCTCTCTTGCCGACTTTTAGCCGGTAGCCTTCCGGTGAAGATACGGCAGTACGATCTAATACGAGGCGAATGCTATTGGAAGAACCCGTATCTGCTGTTACTTCTGTTTCGATGCCTGTCATTTCGCGGATATATCCGGAAAGAAAAACCGCCGTTTGTCTCAGCTTCTCGTTTCCTTCCGGATATCCGATATAGGTGGATGTGCTCAATATAAAAGGGGCCTCTTTAGCTGGAGTGATCGACTTCGGCAGAGGTACTACCTCATAGTTGCATGTCGCGATGGCTTCTTTTTTATTGCAGGAAAGTATCCCGGCGCAAAGCAGTATTGCTGTTATATAGAATAATAGTTCTCTGTTCATAATTGGATCACGGATTTTTTAATATACACTTACTTCATCCATAAAAAACCAGGCAGGATAACCTACGCCATAATGCCAGTCTGGGCATAATCCGATCCCTTTGACCTCAACTTTGATGTATCTGGCCTTGACAGGGCTATCCGACTCCGCTTTTCCTTCGACAAATTTAACCTGCAGGTCCCGGTCTTCAGCAAATGTAAACGAGCCGAAAGGTTTGTATGTCGTATTGTCCGAGGATATAGAATAGCTGACACTATGAGGCAATAAAACCCAGCCACCTAGTTGGTGGAGGAAATCCGCTTCTATCCGGGTGAAACTTTTCTCTTCGCCCAGGTCTAGAATGAAAGCACCGTCCGTCCCGTTCCATCCTACCCAGCTTTCTACATATGTTGTTCCTCCGAACAGTTCGTCGGTCAGGGCTGTTTCGCCCAATGTTTTATAACGTTCCTGAGGCGGGATGATCCAGGTGAGGGAGGCGCCGGAGGCCTTGCTTTGCTCGTTTTGCGGCAAGAATCGTTTCTTGTACAATTCACAATATTCGCCGGGTGCGTTTTTACGTTCATTCAATGACGTGACGCCGAACTGACGGGTACGCCGGTCGAATAGCCCGAGTAATTCCCTGATCTTCGTTTTATCTGTACCGACCTGTGTACGGGCGATCTCGAGTTCCGAATATTGCAGCGGGAGGCGGGATAATTGTACGCGGCGCAACAGTACGGTATCTCCAGCGACGGCTTCCTCTGCCTGGTCGAACAGTTCGTTGTATGTTTTCAGCAAAACGGGGTTCAACATGCCATTTTTATGGGATATCGGAGAATCATATATCCATAACGGTTGTCCGCCGGCCAACAGTGCGCCTTGCATGATCTTCTGGTATTGATACAGGTAAGGGGCGGCCGCTCCGTAATAACCATTCATGAAGGTACGCATCAGGGAGTCGGCGTTCTGGTATGGGTCCCACATTAATTTTCCGATCATGTAAGCCCGCATCTCAGAGAAATCCCCGCCCCGGATACCATTTACCTGCGAAAAGTGCATTGTCACATGATTTTTCTTGAATAGTTGGATATTCTTTTGCAGGATATGGAAGTTGGGGAATGGTGAGACGATATTATCGAAATTGATCCCATAATCCCATACAAATATATTGTCGGATATCTTCGACCATCCTTCCAGCGCTTTTACGAAATCACGGCCGGAGGCATTATCGGTTAACGGAACCTCACGTTTACAATCTATGTCACACAACATGATGTTGACGTTGGGTAACGGTTTCACATGCTTGGGCGGCTGCATGGAATACAGATAAGCCAATGTGGAAAATTCTTTATCAGGGAAACGTTCGGCCAGTTTATTCAGGAACCGGATCAGGTTGCCGGAAGGTGAACCTTCGTACTCGTCTACTTCTTTACAAGCCGGACAGGAACAATTCGTATTGTTACCGTCGTTCTGACTGAATGACGGGCCGGTTGTATATTTACCATTCCAGACGTTCCTTCACATTGTTCATCGCCTCTTTCAGGCTGCTGTTCATGATCCGAGCATAATGCTGCGTCATACGTGTGGAGGCATGGCCGAGCATGACGGACACGTCCTGCAAGGGTACATTGTTGGCGAGCGTGACGGTGGTTCCGAAAGTGTGCCTGGCAACGTGCGTGGTCAGGTTTTTCTTTATGCCGCAGAAATCGGCGATTTCCTTGAGTAGGCTAGGCCAACAGCGCTTTTCCACCTTGCGGTAGTAAGTTTCCACTAACCTGCCCCCGAACCGTACGTACATGTCTCCATGTATACGGCTCTCCATTGTCAACATAACTTTATTAATCATAGCTTTTGTGGATTAATGCATCACAGTCGTGACAGACCGCGAGTGTTTTACGATGTCGTTTAATCATCATGGTATTCCATCTTGTATCAGCTTTCAGTTGATTGATGTTACGTACATGATGCATCACAAGGTCTCCCATTTTTCCACATAGTTCACATCTTTTCTCTTTAAGCCTTTCCACAAGTGTGGGGGCAGGAAGATACATCGTGTTCGGTATATTGTCGTAATGGTTATCCTCATAGATGTCTGTGAAACGTTTGCATCTGAACCCACCGTTATACCATACTCTTTGTTTCTCGTTTCCTTTATTATCCTTATAAGGGATAACCACATCCGTCCCGTCCCTATACTTTTCGAGTATTTGTCCGACAGTTCTTTTGTGTTTTCGACCGAGCGTTTTAAGCATGCTGTACTTCATGAAATAATTGAACTTCCACCCCCAATAACTGATATTGTCCGCAATGGAATAGTAGTTGTAGAATCCCCGCAATTCAAGATTGTATTGCGCCAGAATATCTGCGTCTTGTCTATTTACCATATACTTACGAGACGAAGGCTTAAGAGTCTCTTTCCTATTAACTTGTGTGATACGCACAGCATCATAGGATTGAAGGCGCTTAAGTACGGTTTCGTAAGATACATTCAACACAATTGTTCCCAGCCACGGACGGCGTTGTAGCCCACTCCGTGTGCGTGTATGATCCATAGAACGACGTGCCATGATTTCATATCCAAGGAATTTTGCAGGCTCTTGTGCATTGGTGATTAAAGTCTTCTCCTGCGACATCTCCAGTTTGAGCTTTTCTCTCATGAAAGTCGTAATGTCGGCTTTGACAATCTTGCATTCCTCTTTGCTGCCGATCATTCCAATAAGGAAGTCATCAGCATACCTTACATACTTCAATCTTTTGAATGTATCATCCATGTCCCTTGTTGCAGGAATATCCAACATCTGCTTGCGCAGCCGGGCAATTTTTGATTTCAGTTCAGCTTTACGGTTTTCATCCGTTTCGTCTTCCAGTTTCCATCGTAATGCATTTCTCTGATTCCGATTACGTTGATATTCACAGGTTAGCCTCCGTCCTTTGCTTTTATTGAAATTTTCGGCATACTCCTTTATGTACTTGTCGAACTTATCAAGGTAGATATTAGCCAATATAGGGCTGATAATACCACCTTGTGGTGTTCCCGAGTAAGTATTGTTGTATGTCCATTTCTCCATATAGCCTACATTTAAGAATTTGCGGATTAAACGCAGGAACCGTTCATCGGAGATGCGTTCTCTGAGGATATCGATCATAATATTATGGTCAATATTATCAAAGAAGCCTTTGATGTCACCTTCAATAAACCATCGTGTTCCTTTGAATGTCACCTTTATATCTCTTAATGCTGTGTGACAACTTCTATTGGGGCGGAATCCATGTGAGGTATCCTCAAAGTGTCCTTCGTAAATGGCTTCCAGAATCATATGTACCACTTCCTGCACGAGTTTATCCTCAAAAGAGGGAATACCCAACGGGCGTTTCTTTCCATTCTTTTTAGGAATGTATACTCGACGGGCAGGATAGGGCTGATAAGATTCATCCCTCAGACTTGCCACTATTTTCCGTATGCGGTCAATGCTCATTCGGTCGATGGTTCTACCATCGCTGCCGGGCGTCATATTACCTTGATTGGTATATGTACGCTGATAGGCTATGAAGAACATTTCCTCATTAAACAGAATTCGGTAGAGCCTTTCGTATCGGTAATCCGAATCTTTACTATGTTCGCATAAAGCGTTTAATACTTGCTGTGGATCTCTCATACGTCTCACACGTTTTCCTTAGTTTGTATTAAGTTGACAACTGCTTCCCTTCGCCATGTGCAAGGCGTTACCTTGCTCGGACTACTACGGAAGCTCCGTTTCCATATCGGGTATTCAGTATCTTTATACATAGCCCCTGTTTCCATAGGCATCCCGATTTAGGAAATCCCCGTTTAGTTTCGTAATGACTATTAGCGCGACAGACTGTCGGATGCGACTTTCGTTCTTTTCTCCGCTTATTGCGGTTGTGCCGTAGCTATATTCTATGCTCTCAAAGGCTACCTGACAAATGAGAGAGCCACGGTGTGACAATACAACTGCCTTTCGTCACAAGTCCAACATGCCTCACTGAACTATCGTTCAACCAGTATAGGCTTCATCCTCGTGTCTGTCTTTCTCCCCAGCGATGCACTTGCCCTTGGCAATTAGGGCGGCCATGCTGCAACCGACATGCGACACTCCCCATCGGGTTTCCCCGCCGGATAAGTCGGTTGGAAGTAGACTTAGAATCTAGTCTAGTCTCTTGCTAAAGAGACATTCATTACGCGACCTTTACGGGCGCACGGTAGCTGTTCATTTTCTGGTTGCACATGACAGGCAGGCAGCATCCTTTCTTTATGCAGACCGGATGTTCCCTGTATTTCTCTAATATGGCCAGTGGAACGGGCAGCAGCGGGATGTTGCTGATGGAAGACGCTTTTCTGCGGTGTTCCAACTTGACCCTTCCCTTCCTTATCCACCAGTCCCCGAGATTGTCCTGTACCAGGTTTTCACCACTCAGAGTGGCGACATCGGAGAACGCCAGACCGGTGAAGCACGCGAAGACAAAGACATCCCTGACCAGTTCAAGCCGTGGAATGGTGAATTTCTTTTTCATTACGGTTTGCAACTCGTCGTAGGTCAGGAATACCGGATCGGTCTCGTCCTGCTCCATCTTGTAACCGTAAAAGGGATTCTTGCGCATCCATTCCTTTGCCAATGCCATATTGGTAAATTTCTTGAAGCATTTCATATAACGGACTATCGTGTTCCGGCACAGTCCCGCCTCCGTTTTCAGGTAGATGTCAAACGCACGGATGAACTCCGGTGTCAGCTCATGGAAAGTGACATCCTCCTTTCCGTAATAAGAGGGGATGAGCAGCTGTAATTTCTTCACCACGTTCTTATACCGGTTGATTGTGACGGGAGAGTAGTCTATACCCGCCAGTGTTTCCATTTCTTTGATGCCTTCCCTCATGGTGCCGAGCAGTGTACGCATTTCGGTGTCTTTCCCGAAAACACGTTTAAGAATCAGTTTTGGGGTAATCAGGGCCTGTTCCAATACCAGTTCCTTGTGTTTTTCCAAGGCGCGTGCGTGCAGTTCGGCAATATAGGCGTTCAGTGCCACTGATGCCCTGTCCCTGCCTTTACTGCATCCTTTGGCGGCGTTCCATAAGTTCAGGGGTACGCTTCTTTGGATACGTACATCGTCATAGTCTCCATTGATGGTTATCCGCATCAATACCGGTGCCTCACCGTTTTTCAACAATTTCGTTTTAAGCACGAAAAACAGAATGTTCATTGTTCCTTGTTTCATCACTTTTGTTTTTTGAGGTGTTACATTCAATTGTTTCGTCAAAACCGGATGGCATGAGGATATGGAGCGAAATGTTAAATTCGGTGGCTTTTTTGAGGGACTTGTGGAAAAGCCATAAAAATCCCATTTTTTTCAGGTTCGAATTGCCTTTTGTATCCCGGGTTCGATTCCTTTTTTTTATCCCGATGGGAAATACCGAATTTTTAAATTTCTTTCACATTTCTGACTCCATCCGGTCATGTGTGCAAAATTACTTTTTCACACCGGAGATTGAAATTGTCAAACAATTGAAAAACAATGAAGTATGGTACATATTTATGGCTTTTTCAAAAGCCTTAAAAAAAGCCACTGAATTGGCGAAATCCAACTTCACAAATATGTAGCGGAATGTGTAGTGAGGGTAAAAAAAGAACCCTTGAACTATCTCTAATTCAAGGGTTTTCTAAAATTGAAAAGCTTTTTGGTGGTGCCACCAGAACCACCTTTTAATTAATCTTATTTTCTTTTACTTTATCATATTTTACTCATATATCTAATATTCAATCATATATCCAATTTGCACAGCCAAGCAAGATAAAATAAAATTAAAATATGCAGTATCAATGTAGCATCAACTGAAAGTTTGTTACATTTGTCATGTAATTGATAAACGTACAAACATCATGGGCAACTATTTTTTACGGACAAAAAAAGAAAAAGGGACGGCAAGCGTCTATCTTCGGGTACAAAAAAGGAATCCTAAGCTGAACATCTTAGTTTGTAGCAAGGTTTCCGTAGATATCCAACAATGGGACAAGGTAACGCAAGACGTTGCCAAATGGAATGATTACTGTAAAACACAAGACGGAAGAAAAGTCAAAGAAACACTGGATTCGATTTCTTCGGCAATAGACAATCTCATTTCGCAGGGTATTTATGACAAGGCAAGGATTGATGAAGTGGTTGAGGCTATCGTTTTCAGAGAAGAAAGAGAGCGACAACGCATTCAAGAAGAAGAAGAGCGACAAGAGCAAGAAAGGCTAAGACAAATCAAGGAACAGGAGGAAGAAGCCAGAAAAGCTGATGTCATTCTTTTCTTGGAAAACTTTCTGGAAGGCATAAAAAATGGCAGGATCAAAAACGGAGCGGAAAACTACACCCTCAATACCTGTAAAGTATGGAGCAACTTTCTTGGCATCCTAAAACGTTTTATCCAAATATCTCCTTTTACATGGAAAGATATAAACAAGGCTTTGGCCGACCGTTTCGTTTCTTTCATGGAGAAAAACGGCTATATGGTAACATCTATTAATAAATACATTATCTGTTTTAAGGCAATGATTCAAAATGCAATGGACCAGGAACTACATAACAATCTTATTGCATTGAGAGCGTTCAGTAAAAAAAAGATACAGGAAACGGATAAAGCCAAAGAAATCTATCTGACCAAAGCAGAGTTACAAGCACTGTATGAAATGCCGTTGGAAGGATTAAAAGACAAGGTACGCGATGTTTTTCTTGTTGGATGCTATACTTGTCAGCGTTTCAGTGATTATGCCCGTTTAGAAAAGGAAAATTTCACCAAGACTGCCAAAGGTACCAAAGTAGTTCGTATCGTTCAGGAAAAGACCGGCAATGATGTCGTGATACCTATTTTGAACGATAATCTACTGCATATAGCGGAAAAATACGGGTATGACATACCAAAAGTTAATGATGTCATATTAAATCGCTATATCAAACAAATATTGAAAGAGCTATCCTCTACCGTTCCATCTTTAGCCAGAAAGGAACGTACTCTCTTGACAATGAAAGAACGTGAAAAGGAAAAACAAGGGCTTGTCTCTTTTGAACGGGATAACAAAGAAAATGTTATCAAACCGCGATACGAATTAGTGAGCAGTCATACGGCAAGACGTAGCGGAATAACGAATCTGTATCTTAGTGGGAATTTTGATACATACCAGATGATGAGCATATCCGGTCACAGAGATGAAAAAACGTTCTATGAGTATATAAAGCTAAGTTCGGATGAGGTGGCAGATAGTATCGCCAAGAAAATGGATGAACGAAAAGAGGCCATAAGCAATGAGAGACTATTCTAATAATATTAACATCAAAAATATACGATATCATGTCAGCACTAAAAAATTATTGTGATAAAATCCATGAGTATATATGCCAATATGGAGAAGACTATATTTGGCATATTGGATGGCAAATTGAACCTATACCCTCAAAACAGGATTATCGACGCGATCACAAACAGGAAACGAAAGAACACAAAGTCTTTAAAGGGGATCCTGAGCGACTTGAACAGATCGGCCAGAAATGTTTTGACGCACGTCAAGAATGTTTCAATGAAATAGGAAAAGACCTCATATTGTGTGGAACCCCTGAGGCTAAAGAAAGATATGCAAAATTGGTCATAGAAGATATGTCGTATATAACACTAAATCATCCAATCGCACAGTATGACAAATTTAAAAGTGTGGTACAACATGATGTATTTGGTCCAATTCTCGGTCTATTTAAGAATGAAAACATAAACATTTCTCCATTTCTTGATATGCACAGGGAATTGGACAAGGACCTGCTTTCATTTTTTATGTCTGATGAGAATGAGATAATAGATTCTGAAAAAAAGCGTGAGCAAACAAACTTTGAGGATATTTTCTTTCCCGAACATAAAGAGCATATTCCAGACTTCATCAAAAAGTTAGAAGATAAGACAATCATTAAAGACGGCATATTCAATCATCGTAAGAAGAACCATTTAGCCAAGTTAATCTGCTATATGCAAGACAAAAAGATCATTAAGAAAGACTGCGATCACATTTCTCTTGCAAGATGCTTCTATGGATTCTTTGGAAAGGAAATAGAGGAAAAGGCAGGGAAGAACATAGTAACAATAAGCAATGTGCGAAAAACCTTAATTAGAGGCATAGAGGGACTTTCTGAGGAAGAGAAAAGCGATTTTGACCTTATTTGTTCTATTTTTATTTCCCGAAGGGAATAACGGGAAAAACGGGAATCACGAACTCATGATCTTTGTTCCATAATTTTTTAATTAGTAAAATTATGGAACAAGAAGTATTTTTATGGGGTTTAACCCCTCAAGAGTTTCAAAAAATGCTCATCAATGCATTGGAGCAAGTTCTTGAACCTTTAAAGCCTGCTAAAGAGAGTAGGTCAATAGAACTACTCACACGCAAGGAGACAGCAGAACTTTTGCGTATATCCTTGCCTACCTTAGCTAAATGGAGCGAACAAGGCATCATCCATGCTATCTCTATGGGAGGACGGATATATTACTCTCTATCTGAAATTCAGAATATTCTGGAAAAGAAAGGAGGCAAGCATGTATGATACTGTAAAATTTCGCTTAAATTGTTTGGAGAAGGAGATAAGATATCTCCTCTCCAAATTTGATTCCCAACGAGATACAAATGTTCACGATAAATGCAGGTTCTATCAATTGGATAATTTGGGAATTAATATCTACAATTCATTCATTACCATAGAAGGAAGCCTCGCCAAATTCTATTATGGGAATAACTTACATTTGTTGGGAAGAGAAGAGATCAAGCAAGCCATAGACTTACTTAGTGACATTTTGCAGTTGGATATAAACTCTGCTCATGTTACACGTATAGATATAGCAGCAGATTTTGAGATGTCTCATAATACCAAAGAATATTTTCCATTTTTAGGTAACTATCCACGGCATAAGAGAGATTTATGTAAGGGGACTACACTTTATTATAAATCAGCAAGTCATACTTGTACCTTTTACGACAAAGGAAAGGAGTCACAAGGTAAAAAAGGCGCAGAAAGTTGTTTGTTAAGGTTCGAGAGTAGATGGTTTAAACCCTCATCATCTACGCAGTTGGACTGGAAAAACATAACAGGTGAGACTCTATCGGACCCCCATTTTTACCAAGAAATCATTCAGCTATGGGGAGAAAAATATTTTGATATCGAAAAAAGGAATATCCCGATCAGTAATCCTAGCATCCCCATAAATACTCCAAAGAAGGCAACAGAGTATCTTCTCAATGCCTTGTTATACTTACCTTCGTTTTTGCCTTCATCTACAAAGTTCATAGAAGAAACGAAGAGGTTCTTAATAGAACAGTTAGATACTCAAAGCAGGAGCCGATTTAACAAGATGCTAAGTGAACTCAATAAGAATTTTTCTCTAAACGAAAGATCTCCACTGATGGAAGAACTTGATTGTAAGATCAGAGATCGTATCTCATTAGAATTAGGCAATCTCTAATAATAAGGTGAACTTATAATCAAATATTGATATCTAGGAGTATATGAACGATACTATTCTATACATCTCGTATCCCCACATAGGGACTATTTTAAGCTATATCAAAGTCATATTGGATAAGTTGCAAGGCAACTCGACACATATGCTTAAAACAGCCCAAAACAAGGGAAAAATCCAATGTCGGTATATGGAGATCGGTTCTGATGTTGCAGGCAAGTAACGGCGGAAGAGGCAGCAGGAGCACCCAGCCATAGAGGGGACAGGCGGTCGGCGAAAGCTACCCCTCTGGGCGCCGGAACTGCCTGTTTCTTTCTGGAACGCATGTCGGTTGTTAACGGTACCAGACAAGAACATACTTTCATTGTTTGATCATCTTGCATATAACCAAAAGTCAATCCAAAGAGCCAAGCTATAGCTGAACTGTTTTAGCTTGTATTTGCAGGATGTTTGTTTATTTGGGCTTTTGGAATACGATCAGGAGAAAATTTATTGTTATTGGTACCCCTTTGTCCCGTTTTGAACATAAAAAATCCAGCCAAAAGCCCATAGATATCACTTACAGAAGAGACACAATCGGCATTCTTTGCCGGTTTTTCTTACCGGTCAAAAATGTTTTTATTTTTCCCTTATTTTTACGCTCTTGTATAGAGAAAAAACGGCTTTTCGTGCAAATAACAGAGGGAAGTAACCCCAAAAACGGGTAATGAACGGGGGTGGTTCATGGAAGGTAGGTATATACGGACCTTACATATCCCAAAATACTTACCCAATATCCAGACTATCGTATCTAAATGCAGATAGAAGCGTTATAAGGCTATTTCTTACACCAGAGAAGAAAGGTATCACCAAAGAGACAAAAGCCGTCAGAAGCAATTAAAATAATAAAATATAAGGTTTTGCATTGCACAGATAATATTAATGCCTTACCTTTGTAGCGTATTGGAAATAACGTAGAAGCGTTTCGATATTATCTTGTTCTGAAATCTCGACAATTTCAACTAACCAAGATAGTAGCAAAATGGCTTCCTGCGCTTATGTTGTTATATATCTGCCTGTAAACAGGCGGACTATATACGTGCATAAAGCGTGGGATCATTTTCTATTATTGGTTAGTGGGCAGTCGAGAGCCTCAGAACAGTAGTAGACGATGGTTCCCACGCTTTTTTGTTAATCTTTAAATTGTGATAGTGGAATTTGGAATAGTTCGAATTTATCTACAATCAACAGATAAGATTGATGTAAGCAAGGAACTTCTTATACAAGAAAATAAAGTTCAAAATTTGAGGTGATCAATATAAATGAGGCTATCATTATGTTAAAACAGGGAGACAAAATAAGAATATTGACAAAGGGGGAAGCTACTATTCTTGAAGAGTTGGGTTCTGGGGGACAAGGTACTGTTTATAAGGTATGTTATGGTGAAAAAGAATATGCATTGAAATGGTATCATAAACCAAGCAAACCAAAGTTTTATGAGAATCTGAAATGTAACATAGAAAAAGGTTCTCCAGCCTCCTGCTTTTTATGGCCTTTGTTTATAACAGAAAAGGATGAGAAGGGACGTTTTGGTTATTTAATGGAGTTACGTGATCCGTCCTATAAAGAATTTAGTGATTTCTTATTAGCCAAAGAACATTTCAGTACAGTGTCAGCTATGGTAGAGGCTGCTATTAAGATATGTGTTAGTTTTCGCCAACTACATAATAAAGGCTATAGTTATCAGGATTTGAATGACGGCAACTTTTTTATTAATCCCATTACAGGTGATGTACTGATCTGCGACAACGATAACATTGCCCCTTCAGGTGAAAATATGGGCGTATTGGGTAAATGTCGATATATGGCACCAGAAATCATAACTCGTAAGAAATCTTGCCCTGACACCCAATCTGATCGTTTCTCATTGGCAGTTATCCTATTTCTACTTTTTTTCAATAATCATCCATTGGAAGGTGAACGGATTAGCCGTTGCCCCTGTATGACAGAAAAAAATGAGAGACTATTTTATGGGGATGATCCCGTGTTTATCTATGATTTGCAGAAGCAAAATAACCGTCCGGTTGAGGGTATTCATGTAAACGTCATACAGCTTTGGCCTTTATTTCCGAAATATGTACGTGATATGTTTATCGACCAGTTTAGTGAAAAGGTGATGCATGAACCGGGACGCCGGATTACGGAAAAAGAGTGGTTAGAAAAAGTACTACTACGTATGCGTCATGAATTGGTAAAATGTCCTGCTTGTGGTAACGAGATCTTTTTGGATATAGAACAAAATAATTTTGTCTGTAGCGATTGTCAATATAAAATACAACAACGTATGCCAATAATTCAATCAGGTTCGTATAGGGTAGCTGCCGATCGCGACAAAAAGGTCTATCAATATATAACAAACAGTTACAAACAATTATTGAATACTTGCACAGGTATTATCGTGGAAAGCAAAAAAACATCGGGCTTATTCGGCTTGCGCAATCTAACACAAGAAACTTGGATCCTGACGATGAAAAACGGAAAGACTCGACCTATTGAACCAGGAGAGACAGTCCCTCTTTTGATAGGTAATGAAATCGCTTTTGGAAACGGGAGCAAAGCAACCATTTTATAAACTTCAAAAAACAGAAACACCATGAATACAGAAAGAGTTAAAATAGCTCGCAAGACAATGGTCTTGTTTTTCTTAGTAGACACTTCAGGCAGCATGCTTGGCGATAAGATTGGTTCGTTGAATGATGCCATCCGTGAAACTGTGCCTGATCTGAAAGATCTTTCATCTGACAATCCAGATGCAGCCATAAAGATAGCAGCTCTCCAATTCAACACTATTGTTCGTTGGCTATATCCACAGCCAATTAATTCTGAAGATTTTGTATGGAACGATTTACAAGCAGGAGGTTTAACTTGTTTGGGGGGTGCTTTAAACGAACTGAACACTAAACTGTCCAAAACGGCATTTTTGCAAGAGGTTGCCGGTTCGTATGCTCCAGTTATCATTTTGCTATCTGATGGTGAACCTACAGATGATTATAAAGATGGATTGAACGCGATCAAACAAAACAACTGGTTCAAACACGCTATTAAAATAGCCATTGCTATCGGTAACGATGCCGACAAGAACGTATTAAGCGAATTTACAGGAAACAGTGAAGCAGTTATTGAAGTACATAACAAAGCTGCTTTAAAAGCCATTATCAAGTTTGTCAGTGTCACTTCATCACAGGTAAACAGCAAGAGTAGTGGTGTAGAAGATACCAGCAAACAAGATAAAATAATCACTCAAGTGAGTGACTATGTCAATACGGAAAATATCGAAGATGTAGATTTGGATGAGTTCAATTGATATAAATAAAGAACAGTGGAAGGCATTCCATTGTTCTCACCAAGGAGCTTCGCACAAAAAGATTGGTAAAGTATGTCAAGATGCTGCATTTTCTAGTGATGGGAACAGATATGCTTTAGCTATTGTCTGTGACGGACATGGTAGTACTAATTATTTTCGTAGCGACAAAGGAGCTAAACTGGCTCAAAAAGCGGTACAGAATACTTTGAGAGAATTTATGGGCTATTTCCTATCTCTCGAAGCAATTGAATTAGAACAACAGTTTCTACAACAGCCAGATAAGTTTATGCGCCAATTAGTTACCAATATTGTCTACAACTGGCGTAAAGCAGTCAAAAAAGATTTTTGCAGGCACCCCTTTCGAAAGGAAGAGTTAGCACAGGTTGATGCGAAACATAGGACACGATATGAAACAGAATCAGAAACTTATTTCGTGAAAGCATACGGCACAACATTAATTGCTGTTATCATCTTTCCCAATCACTTCTGGTTCGGATTACATATTGGTGACGGTAAATGTGTAGCTTGTTATGAAGATGGTTCTTGGGGACAACCTATTCCTTGGGACGAGGCTTGTTTCTTGAATGTCACAACTTCACTTTGTGATGAAAAAGCAATTGAAGAATTTCGGTATTGTTTGCATACTGATCGTTTCCCTGTTGCACTTTTTGTAGGAAGTGACGGTGTTGATGATAGTTTTCTTTCCAATGATGATCTATATGTTTTCTATCAAGAGTTATATCAGACATTTCAAGAAAAAGGGAGAGAACAAGCGCGTAAAGAAATCGACTGCTACCTTCCTATATTATCCGAAAAAGGAAGTGGAGATGATATTTCGATAAGTGGAATAATAAAAAACATAAAATCATGAAAATACCAGGTGTAACGTTTTCTTGGAAGAGAGCTTTAGGTATAACCAAAGTAAAACAAAAAATAGCAAAAGAGACTGGCATTCCCCTAACAAAGCAAGGAATAGAAAGAAAAATAGGTGCAATTGTTCTGAAAACTATTAGAAGAAAAATAGAATGAAGTGTTTTAAATGTGGTGGAGAATTTGTTCCCCCTAAAAATAAAACTGTTACATTAAAAGAATGTCCGTTTTGTCACACGCCAATATTCAATGACGAAGTTGTGAGAGGGTTATATGATTTCGCGGACTTTCTACAATATATAGTTTCTATTTATGGCAAAGAAATCTATAAAGATAAGTATAAGTTGGCCAATTTAATAGCAGATCTCTATGTGGGTGAAGAAAAGATAAAACGCGTCTATCGGCGAGCCGTGTTGGAAGATGCGGTTTCTTCACGAATTTATAATATCTCTTTAAAATCATCAGAAGAAAGAAGGTTGTTTTATCACCAACTTATAACAAGTTTCATAGATGAAAATTTTTACGAACAAGATTTTGGGAAACAGGTAATAGATTGTTTTGCCCAAGGCATATCACTTGATTTAAAACGTGAAATTGATAAATTAATAGAAAAAGCAGAATCAGGAGATGTTGAAGCTCAAGTAAAATTGGGAACACGTTATTATGATGGCCAAGATGCCAATCAAAATTATAAAGAGGCCGTAAAATGGCTTCATAAAGCTGCGGAACAAGGGAATGCAGACGCTCAATACAGGTTGGCAGTTTGTTATGAATATGGCCGTGGAGTAGTTGTAGATTATAAGCAATCTGCGACATGGTACCAAAAAGCTGCCAAACAGGGGAACGCAGAGGCTCAAAATAATTTGGGAGATTATTATTATTATTTCGGCCGTGGATTAGATAAAAATTATAAGCAAGCTACGGTATGGTATCGAATGTCTGCTAAACAGGGACATGCGAGTGCTCAAAATAATTTAGGAGATTGTTATTACTTCGGCCGTGGATTAGACCAAAATTATAAGCAAGCTGCGGTATGGTATCGAAAAGCTGCCGAGCAGGAAAATGCGAATGCCCAAAACAGTTTGGGGATTTGTTATTATTATGGTCGTGGATTAACTAAGGATTATAATAAAGCAGTGAATTGGTATCGAAAATCAGCGGAAAAGGGGAATAGAGGCGCTCAAAACAATTTGGGACTTTGTTATGAATATGGTCATGGATTAGTTCAGGATTATGAAAAAGCAGTGGAATGGTACCGAAAGTCTGCTGAACAAGGAAGTGCAATTGCTCAAAATAATCTAGGGAATTGCTATTTCTATGGTCGTGGATTAGTCAAGGATTATAAACAAGCAGCAGAATGGTATCATAAATCGGCCAAACAAGGAAATTCGAGTGCTCAATATAATTTAGGGCGTTGCTGCTATTATGGTCACGGAACGGTTCAAAACTACGAATCAGCAGTATCGCTCTTCCACAAAGCAGCACTACAAGGAGATGTTGCAGCTCAGAGAGCTTTAGCAATTTGTCACGAAAAAGGGCAAGGTATAGCTCAACATTATGGAATGGCAGCAAAATGGTATAGGGCAGCAGCAGAACAGGGAGATACGACAGCCCAAAATAAATTAGGATATTATTATGAAATTGGACAAGGTGTAACACAAAGTTACGAAAATGCAGCCAAGTGGTATCAAGAAGCTGCTAAACATAACAACATAGAAGCTCAGTATAAATTAGGGAGTTGTTTTCAACATGGATTAGGAGTGACCCAAGACTATGCAAAAGCTGTAATATGGTATCTTAAAGCTGCTCAGCAAGGAGATATGAATGCTCAATGTAATTTAGCTTATTGTTATAAAAACGGCAAAGGCGTTAAACAAAATAGCAAAGAAGCCGTTAAATGGTATCAAGCAGCAGCAGTGCAAAATCTTGTAATGGCTCAATATAATTTAGGAGTTTGTTATGAACAAGGAGAAGGAATTGATAAGGATATTTCAAAAGCTATAGAGTGGTATCAAAAAGCAACAGAACAAGGGAATCTGCTCGCTAAAAAGAGATTAGAAGTACTTTCACAAAAATAATATATCAAAATAGTGCTTATGAAATGCTTACAGTGTGAAGGTGAATGGCTTCCCCCAACAAATGTATCTATATCGTTAGATAACTGCCCTTTTTGTGGGATCCCAATATTGAATATAGAGAAGGCAAAAAGCTATACTTCACTTTCAAATTTCTTGCAATATATAGTTTCATTATATGGACCTGAAATCTATAATAATAAGCAGAATTTGAATGGTATAATTGCAGATCTATATACAGGAGAAAAAAGATTTAAGCGAATTTATCATCGTGCTATTATGGATAGCAACTTATCTCAATATGTTTTTAAATTATCCAAGAAGGATTTAAATGAATATGAGATATATTATAATTATATTGTTTTTAAATTCTTTGAAGATAACTACATTCAATCTGCAATTGGTCTGCAAATCATTGATGAATTTATATTAGGCTTAAATTTAGATATAAAAAAGCCATCCATATTAGAAGATGATAAAAATGTAAATTATTGGATCGATGAATTTGGGGCTAAATATAGTAAAGATAAGAAAACTTTGATAAAAGGGGTGAATATTGCATTTTATACGATAAAAGAGACTACCATATCTATTGCACAAAATGCATTCACAGACTGCTTTGAACTTGTTGAAATTGTTATTCCTAATTCAGTAATCAGAATCGGAGAAGAAGCTTTTTCTTATTGTAAAAACCTAGAAAGAATAAAAATACCAAATTCAGTAACTTATATTGGAGATGCAGCTTTTGATTCTTGCGAAAGTTTGACCGGTATAAAACTTCCAGATTCTGTAATTCATATAGGTATATGGACTTTTGCCTGTTGCAAGAACATAGTAGATGTACGTTTGTCAAAGTCAATAACCATATTGGGAGAAGGTACTTTTGCATACTGCGAAAAATTACATCATGTAAAAATCCCTAAATCAGTAACAGTTATTCATAGAAATGCCTTTAAAAATACGAATATACAGATTGATTGTTAAATTATGGGAAAGTTGTTTGAGAACAACATTACAGTAGTATTTATTTAGCTCATCATAAATTAGACATAATATCGTTTTTATTTAAATTGATTAATTATAAAAATATGATAAGATTTTTTTTTGTATTAGTTGTATTACTAATATCATGCAACTCTAAAAATGATCAGACAAATCGCAAACTTACTGTATTAATGGATTCTCTGTACGAATATGTCAACGAAGATTCATTACCATCATCGAAAATTGAAAATGATATAAAATGGATGAATAAATACCGCAATCAATTATGCAGTTATTACAATACTTATAAGTTAGGATCAGATACAATATCTCCTTATGCCAAAGCTGAGGCAGTAATTGAAGCAAATCGAAAATTATGGGAGTTGGATTCAGATGAATCAACTTATGCTGGCATGATTTTAAATAATCACGTTGAATATAAGAGGCAACTCTTTCTGCAATATAATGAATATACACAACTATTGGAACTATGTGAGACAGACGAACAAAAAAGCTTGCTAAAGAATGAATTTGAAGCATGGCTTGAATTGGAAACTCTAATATACAGAATTTATCGTGACTACGTTTGTTTAGACAGGTGGGGTGGTACTATAATTGGTCCCAAGGTATCAATAGGACCGGCTCAAATATTGGAATCACATGTTTTATTGTATCGAAATGATAGAGGCATATTAAACTGTGACTTTTATGAGGATAACGGTGTCTTTATAGAATGTGCTAGAGATTTGTTACTTAATTGTTGTTATTTAGCACTAAAGGAATATACTCATGAAGGTAAGATAAGAGAAGAAGAATACAAACAGTTGATAACAACAACAAAACAGAGTCTTTCTATACTTCCAAAAACACTTGACAACTGGATTAAAGTACGCAAATTATGGACTGACAATGTGTGTACAGACGGATCTAGGGGTATTTTGGGAAGAAATACCAGTGAAGTAATTATTCGGTTGTCGAATATTATCAGTCATTCTATAGACTAATACTGTACCTACCAACATACAAAATATTGAAATATAAAGGGTATAAGTAAGAACTTGGAATATAAATATCATGAATGACAGAAAACAAGACATCATTTTATGGATAGTCGAAGTATAAGAAAGATTACAGAAACAGATTTCCCTAAATTTATAATTGTAGAATATGAAAAAGTTAGTTCAGTGGATTATTATATTGATTTGTTGGTTTACCTTATCACCGCTTTTTTATTACTTGGCTAAGAAATGGAAGTTGTTAAAAGCCTTATGGAGAGCGATATTACTGTTGATCTCGCCTCTATTTTGGTTTCTATACGCAATTCTTTTTATAGTGTCGGTATACTTAGCCGATGATATGCAACGTCGTTTTCAATTTATGGATCATGAAGAAATAGCTGAAATAACAAAATCTCCATTTCCCTCTTATATGATTTTGTATCACCATTCGGGATCCGGTAGCTTTTTGGGAGATCATACAGACAAAAAAAGTTTTATGTTCTTTCGTCTTCCCTCTGATTCTTTTTATCATGCTATAGATAGCCTAACACTTATAAAGGAGTCGGGATGGAGTAAAGACGCTAATAACAAATACACGTATCAGATGGTCTGGGATGCCAAAGATTCTCCAAATGGAGACGATTTATTTTTGACTATTGAGATAGAAAAAGGAAGCAGATTTGGACATATGAGATTCGGTGCCTGGTAAAGTTGATAGAGGAACGTATAGTTACTGTCAGCCCAACCGCATCAGCAGAGAATCCCTTACACGATTCTTTTGTCCAATCGAAGATTTTTACTTATATTTGTACACCCTCATGGCTCATGAGGTTTATCAATTACGAATAAGGCCTTATTTCCGGGATCGGATAATAAGGCCTTTATTTTGTGCAGCATCAAAGTAGTATCAATTTCCAATAACCGAAATAAAGCAAAAATGCTAACCGCTTTATTATCAGCAATTAGCATTTTCACCAAGTGGTGCCACCAGGAATCGAACCGGGGACACAAGGATTTTCAGTCCTTTGCT
>OGIE01002500.1_pt1 | contig 22303 bp, 16 predicted proteins | sample 1571581 | NCBI WGS metagenome assembly OGIE01 (sample SAMEA2582021, study PRJEB24529) | metagenome | biome: Human gut stool | place: China | collected 2011
AAAACGTAATACAATCAATTGCTTTATTAAAACGTTGCAAAGGTATGTACTTTTTCAATATGTTGTTCTCCAAATACCAACTTTTTTTATGTTTTTTTTGGAGCTCAGCGCTTTTCTTGACCTTTTTGTATGTTATAAAACATACTAATCTTCTGCAATACTGTTATATAAGTAGCGTTTGATGCTTCTTTTGGGAGTCTTCTCAAACTCAGTCGGATAGAGCTGAATCTGGCTTACTTTTTCGTATCCCGCCACAATGCTATTCAGGTTCTTGAGGTTTTCGTCCATGATGGCTTTCAGGTTTTCCGGTTGATTTAATCCAAGCGAATCCAGAGCTTCATAATCGGCATAAACCAAAGCCACCAGTTTCTTATTACGCTCAATAATAAGGCTTTCCAGTACGAACGGCAGATTGTTGAGACGCGCTTCGATTTCTTCGGGGAAGATGTTCTGACCGCTGGAGCTGAGAATCATGGTCTTGCTGCGACCACGGATATAGAGGTTGCCATTATTGTCCAGCTTTCCTAAATCACCGGTGCGCAGCCAGCCGTCTTCGGTGAAGACTTCTTTGGTAGCTTCGGGGTTTTTGTAATATCCCGCCATCACATTCTCGCCGCGTACCTGAATTTCACCAATTTCAGCTTCAGGATTTTCCTTATAAATACGCGCTTCCATTATATCGAGCACACGGCCGGAAGAAGTCGGGATGAATTCGTTCCAGGGAGCGTAACTGATAAGTGGCGCACACTCTGTCATGCCATAACCGATGGTGAATGGAAATTTGATGCGATAGAAGAATTCTTCCACTTCCGGATTCATGGCGGCTCCACCGATGATGACTTCCTTGAAACGTCCGCCCAGCGCATCCACTAGCTTCTTGCGGATTTGCCCGTAGATTTGGCCATCGAGCAAGGGGATGCTGAGTGCCCACTTCATGGTCTTTTTGTTGATGATGGGCTGGATGACGTTTTTATAGATTTTCTCGATAACGAGCGGCACGGTGATTATCAGGTTCGGCTTCACTTCTTCAAAGGCTTTCATTAGAATCTTGGGAGAAGGAACTTTACCCAAAAGCGTGACATGTGTGCCCACGGCAGTAGCTGTGAGAAAGTCGAAAGCACAACCATAGGCATGAGCCAACGGTAGGAAAGACAGAACTTTGTCTCCTTTTTTTAATAACTCGGTGCGGATACCGAAGGTGACGTTTCCGGCCAGATTGTTTCCCGTCAGCATGACGCCCTTACTGAAGCCGGTGGTACCCGAGGTGTAGTTCAGCAGCATCACCTTGTCGTTGGAAAGAGTGGTGTATTCCACGTCTTCCCGGCGGAAACCTTTCGGGTAAGCTTCGTGCAACTCTTCATCCAGATGCTTGAGGAAACGGTTTACTGTTTCGCCGTCGCGCTGGTGCAGGCAGCGGAAATCGGAGAGGGAGAACACGGCACGTAGTCCGGTCAGGCGTTCTTCTTCCAGATGTTCCCAGATGGAATCACTGGTAAAAAGGAATACGGATTCGGAATGATTGACTATATGATGTACATCGTTCGGATTGAAATCCTGCAGGATGGGAACCACGATGGCGCCGTAGGTGATGGTAGCCATGTAGGCAATGCACCAACGGGCATTGTTCTTGCCGATAATGGCGATTTTGTCGCCCCGCCGCAGGCTGCAATGTTTGAACAGCAAGTGCAATTTAGCTATTTCTTGCGCTACTTGTCCGTAGGTATAACTCTCATCTTCACCGTAATCGGTGTAGCAGGGTAGGTCCCAATTCTCACGGAAACTCTGTTCGTAGAGTTTGATAAAGTTTTCTTGTATCATTGCACGAAAATTGATGAATTGTGCAAAAGTAGGAAAATTCTAAGAATTATATGTAACTTTGTGGCGGAAATGTGTTTAGATAGATATGATTGATACCACTATATTTCAAGATAAGACAGCGGTTTACTATACGTTGGGGTGCAAACTGAACTTCTCTGAGACCTCCACTATCGGTAAAATTTTGCGCGAAGCGGGCGTGCGCACGGCACGCAAAGGAGAGAAGGCGGACATCTGTGTGGTGAACACTTGTTCGGTGACGGAAGTGGCGGACAAGAAATGCCGTCAGGCTATTCATCGCCTGGTGAAACAACACCCGGGCGCTTTCGTTGTTGTGACCGGATGTTATGCCCAGTTGAAACCCGAAGCTGTGGCAAAAATAGAAGGAGTAGATGTTGTGCTCGGTGCCGAGCAGAAGAAAGATTTGCTTCAGTATCTGGGCGATTTGCAAAAGCATGAGTCCGGGGAAACGCACACTTCGGCGCTGAAAGACATCCATTCGTTTGCTCCGTCTTGTTCGCGCGGCGACCGCACACGCTATTTCCTGAAAGTGCAGGACGGTTGCGATTACTTCTGTTCTTATTGTACCATTCCTTTTGCCCGTGGACGGAGTCGTAACGGAACAGTGGCTTCCATGGTAGAGCAGGCGCGTCAGGCGGCAGTCGATGGCGGAAAAGAAATCGTGCTGACAGGTGTCAATATCGGTGATTTCGGCAAGAGTACCGGGGAGACTTTCTTCGACTTGGTGAAGGCGTTGGATGAAGTGGAGGGCATCGAACGTTATCGCATCTCCTCCATCGAACCGAATTTACTGACTGATGAGATTATTGAATTTGTTTCCCATTCCCGCAGTTTCATGCCACACTTCCATATTCCGTTGCAATCCGGCAGCGACGAAGTGTTGCAACTGATGCGCCGCAGGTATGATACGGCACTTTTCGCTTCCAAAGTGCGGAGGGTGAAAGAAGTGATGCCCGATGCTTTTATCGGTGTGGATGTGATTGTGGGCACACGTGGCGAAACGGATGAATACTTTGAGCAGGCTTATGAATTTATCAAGAGTCTGGATGTGACCCAGCTTCACGTATTTAGTTATTCCGAACGTCCCGGCACACAGGCATTGAAGATAGATCACGTGGTGAGCCCGGAAGTAAAACACCGCCGCAGTCAGCGCCTATTGGAACTTTCGGACGAAAAGACGCGTGCATTTTACGCCCGCCACATCGGACAAACCATGCCCGTATTGCTGGAACGCTCTAAACCGGATGCACCCATGCACGGCTTTACTGCTAACTATATCCGTGTGGAAGTTCCCCATCAGGATACTCTGGATAATCAGGTGGTATCCGTCCGCCTGGGCGATTTTAATGAAGATGGAACAGCTTTGCAGGGAACACTCCTATTATAATAAGGTATAAGAAAAAATATGAAATCGAAACTTGTCTACTGGCTGACCTACACGGGTATGTGGCTTTTGGCACTACTCCCTTTCCGGTTGCTCTATATACTTTCCGATGGACTCTATTTCCTGATGCGGCATGTGGTGCATTATCGCCGCAGAGTGATTCGCAGGAATCTGAAGAACTCTTTTCCTGAGAAGTCCGAAGCAGAGTTGCGTGAGCTTGAACGTGAGTTTTATCACTATATCTGCGACTACATGCTGGAGGAAATCAAGATGATGCGTATGTCGTTCGAAGACCTTTCCCGGCGTATGGAGTATGGCAATACCGAAGAATATCTTGCCATGATTGAAAAGCATGGAGGTATCGTTGTGCTCATTCCCCACTATGCCAACTTTGAGTGGCTGACGGCGATGGGAGCCTTTATGAAGCCGGGCGATGTGCCGTTGCAAGTCTATAAACCTTTGCGAAACAAGTATGTGGACGAGATGTTTAAGATTATCCGTGCCCGCCACGGTGGTTACAATGTGCCGAAACATTCTACTGCCCGCGAAATCATACGGTTGCGTCGAGAGGGCAAACGGGTGGTTGTAGGCTTGATAACCGACCAGTCGCCCAATCGTAATGAAGCCAACCACTGGACTACTTTCCTGAATCAGGACACCGTATTTATGGATGGAGGTGAGCGCATTGCCAAGATGATGAACTATCCTGTTTTTTATTGCGAGTTGGAAAAACATCGCAGAGGATATTGTAAAGCCTATTTTGACTTGCTGACTGAAAACCCGAAGCAGACTGCCGATGGAGAAATCACCGAACTGTTTGCGCGCCGCTTGGAACAAACCATCCGTCGTGCCCCTGCTTATTGGTTCTGGTCGCATAAGCGTTGGAAGCTGAAACGCGAAGATGTGAAACATAATGGATAAGATAGCAGTCGTCATATTGAATTGGAACGGATGTGATATGCTTCGTTCGTTTCTTCCTTCCGTGGTAAGCCATTCCGAGGCTGACGGCGCGGTGGTGTATGTGGCGGATAACGGTTCTACGGATGCGTCTGTGGAGATGCTCCGCCGCGAGTTCCCTTCCGTGCGCTTAATCTTGCTGAAAGAAAATAATGGTTTTGCCGATGGCTATAATCTGGCTTTGCAGCAGGTGGATGCCGAGTACGTGGTACTTCTCAATTCGGATGTGGAAGTAACCGGACATTGGCTCCGCCCATTGACTACTTATATGGACGCACATCCTGAGGCGGCTGCCTGCCAACCCAAAATACGTAGTTGCCGGCAGAAGCAGATGTTTGAATATGCCGGGGCAGCGGGCGGCTTTCTCGACCGTTACGGTTACCCGTTTTGTCGCGGCCGGATTATGGGGGTGGTAGAAGAGGACAGAGGACAGTATGACACTATCATTCCTGTGTTCTGGGCTACGGGTGCGGCTCTGTTCATCCGTTTGGAAGATTATCGCGAAGCCGGCGGACTGGACGGACGCTTCTTTGCCCATATGGAGGAGATAGACTTGTGTTGGCGGCTTCGTGCCCGTGGACGGCAGATTGTATGTGTGCCGCAGAGCGTGGTTTATCATGTAGGTGGTGCTACACTGAAAAAAGAAAATCCCCGTAAGACTTTCCTCAATTTCCGTAATAATCTTGTCATGCTCTACAAGAACTTGCCGGCAGAAGATTTGGTTCCGGTGATGCGTATACGCGCTTTCCTCGACTATGTGGCGGCATTGAACTTTTTACTTAAAATGCAGTTCTCCAACGCATTGGCAGTGATTCGTGCCCGACGTGAATATCGTTCGTTGCGTTCCTCCTTCACTCCGGCCCGTGAAGAGAACTTAAAAAAAACTTCCCTTTCCGTGATACCCGAATGGACAAAAAGCAGTATCTTGGCGCAGTATTACTGTCGTGGGAAGAAATACTTCTCGCAATTATAGCTTTTTTCTTTTTACCGATTGTTTATTATTTAAAACGGTATTAGCTTATGGAAAAATTAGTTAGAAAGATTGGACTGGTGGCACACGACGCCATGAAGAAAGACCTCATCGAGTGGGTTCTCTGGAACTCGGAACTGCTGATGGGGCACAAGTTTTATTGTACAGGCACTACGGGGACACTCATCCTCGAAGCCCTCAAAGAAAAACATCCCGATGTTAAGTGGGACTTCACTATCTTGAAATCCGGTCCTTTAGGTGGCGACCAGCAGATGGGTTCCCGCATTGTGGACGGTGAGATAGATTACCTTTTCTTCTTCACCGATCCCATGACCTTGCAGCCGCACGATACGGATGTAAAGGCCTTGACCCGCCTTGCCGGAGTAGAGAATATCGTCTTCTGCTGCAACCGCAGTACGGCAGACCATATCATTTCGAGCCCGTTGTTCGTTGACCCGACGTATGAGCGCACTGTTCCGGATTATACCGGTTATACCAAGCGATTTGAAGATAAACCGGTGGTTGCTGAGGCGGTGGAGTCTGCAAAGAAGCGGAAGAAAAAGAAAGGATAAAGGAGAAGACGAGTTCTCCGATGGGAATAAAAGGGGGGGAAGGCTTTCGTGTTTGGAAAGTCTTCCCCTTTTTCTATGTGAATTTTTGGGGTGACTATAACAGAAATAAGGACGACTTTTTGCGATTGTATTACATTTAGTATGTATTACAGCAATTGAAGGCGATAAAAGGATTGAGTAATTATTATTGGCCGTCCGATAATTCTCATGGTGAGATTGATTTAGAATATATATCCTACAGACAATTGATATCCATAATCTCTCATATCACACTGGCTCTGTATTTCCTTAATGGATTCATAGTACTGGAAAGATACTGTGTAATGTCCGTTAACTACGGCTTTCAGTCCCGCAACTCCTCCATAAGTCCAGTGGCGGAGAGCATCAAGTTCTATATTATTATAATAACCGGGTAAGTTAATAATGGGAACTTTGTAAGAATATCCTTTCATAGGGTTCCACTTCGTTCGTTCAATATTCCCCTTGCCATCAGATGATGGCTTGAGGTCTAACGGGCATTTACCTGCACTAAAGTTATATGAACCGTATATTCCGACAGAAGGAATCAAACTTAATTTCTTACTAATCTGGATATTGTATCCCACTTTTAACGGGATAACAATATGGTTCAGTTTTATCTTAGTATTTGGAAAATGGGGAAACATACCATCGGACAATTCCATATTGCTTTGGGTTTGCATGAACGATGCCCCCGACATCAGCATCCAGTGCCTTTTGAACTCATAATCCACAGTTACCCCAATTTGGAATCCGGCTCCCATACCTCCAACTTTCTGAGCTTCGTGACTGTAGTGGCTCTTGAAGTGTGTCAGATTCATTCCTGCATCTACACCGATTTTTACTTGTGCGGAGACTTGTAGTGACAGGCACAAAGTTACTAGTACGAATGTTACAATTCTTTTCATTACAATAATAGTTTAGTTATTTTTCGGTTACAAAGTTAGGGCAAACAATTATCATGAACGAATTTTTGCAGTCATACTATGAAATTGCAAAATTCTGGTAAATAAATAGATAGCAAAAGTAAGAGTCATATCTTACTTTCTTATTCATTCATTCTCTCCTTTATTTTGTATTTTTTCTGGTTGAGAGGATGTGTATTGCTATAACCAAAGCAAATTGCAATGGACAACGGCTCAAGAGAAGTTTCTTGCAGGCAAAGGAACAATAGATCACTTTCGGTCAGCTTGGGATAGTTCTTATGGAGGAAGGAAATGTTATCATTGTATATTTCGAATATCGTGTTTTTCAATTGCTCTTGTTCGACAGTAGTCAATACCTTCATTTCCTTTTTATCCGAAACTATTTGTTTGGATAGTGTAATCACTTTTTTGTAAATACTACTTTGGATAAATAACCAATTGAGTAATTTTTGTTTTTCTTTCTTTAAATCAGATATGGCTTGCTCTCTTTCTTTTATTTGCTGTTCTTTGTTTTCGTGTTCTTGTCTTAAATTATTTCGTTCCTGTTGTAGTAGGTCGATCATTAACTGATTATTTTCAATAGTGGCTTCCAAAGAAGACAATTTATTTTGTGTTTGCTCTAAGGATTGTTCGTATTGGCGCTGAAGCTGCTTTTTCCGGTTTATGCGGTTTTGATAGATAATTATAATTAGGAGACAAGCGAATACAAAACCTGCGGTGGTACTTCGTACAATGCGATTGCCTCTTATTTGTTCCTCTCTTACTTGCATTTTTGTGTTGTATTCATAGATCAATTGTTGTATTTCGGTTGACTGTTCCATATAATATAAAGAGTCCATGATAGCAGATTGTTCCTCCAGATAGGTATTTGCTGTTTTGTAATCTTCATTTTCTTTTTCAAGATTATATAAAATCTTTAAACAAGATGCCTTGCCTTCAATAGATAACTCCTTTATGCTTTTGTTCAAATAATAACGGGCTGAGTCTTTGTTTCCTCCTGTCTTTAGGAGTAAATTCCCGAGATTACTATAATAATTTCCATGATTCTCTTTTTGTGGTAGTTCTATAAGGGCTTTCTGTGCATAATACAAGGCAGAATCAAGTTCGTCAAATCCATCAAATTCGAGACTTAAATTGTGCTTGGACATCGCAATCTGTAGGGAATCTCCCGAGGCTATAGCATAATTTAGTGCTTTGCGTTGGAACATTAGGGTAGAGTCCTTTTCATCTATTAAACAGTAATATGTACTGATATTGTTCAGTGCTATTGATTTATCCAGATTGGTGGTACAGCATTGATACATAGCTTCATACACTCTTATAGATTCGTCATAATATCCGGCATCAAAATAGGTATTCCCTAATGAACTGAGTAGTAAATTCTTTGTTTTCAGTTCTTTCGGGAAATTTTGTATGATAGTCAATCCTTCCTGAAGATATGAGATAGCTTCCTTTACTTTTTCCATCTCTACAGCCAACCTTCCCTTATAGAGTAATGCCACTGCTTTTTCTTTTTCATCGTCATCATAATATTTGAAAGCGACATTCAGTAGCGAGTCGCAAGGCAACAAGGAGAGCTTGCACTTATCCGTAGCACGTGCAAGTAGCAGTGCATAGCGTGCACATTCTTTGTCGGAAAGTTCTTCTATTTCTTCCGGCGGTAAGTTCAATATCCGGAGTGCACTGTCGGGATATTCTTCCATAATTGCATCGGCATGTGAGAATAATGTTCCTGTTTCGCTTTTATGTGAACAAGAAGATAGTAGTAATAAAACAGTAAGTAATGCTGTCGTTATCTTTAGGTTTGTCATAAGAATAGTTGTTTAGTCGGCGACAAAGTTAAGAATATTATTTTTAAAAGGTTTGTTCTTTGGGGAGTTCATTTAAAAATAAATTGAATTATACTATCCTTTTAAGGGAGCTTTCTTGTGTGTGTTTTTATCTTCGAGTGGTTATAATAGAAACTCCTCTACATTATCTCGCGTGATAACTTTGAATGTAGCATTCGGGTAATTATTAGTGAATGTTTTTGGAACTTTAGCAATTCTCTTGGGATTCCATTTAAATTCATAAGCTGTCAGTTGCCCGTTGCCTTCTTCAATGAAGTCAATTTCCTGCATGGCAGTGGTGCGCCAAAACCATGTGTTATACCACAGGTGATGGTAATGCAAGAATTTCATTCGTTCCGATACTATAAAGTTTTCGAATAATGCTCCAATATCAGGGCGGGTTTCGGCTAATGCAAAGTTGGCGATAACTGCATTGCGGATGCCATTGTCATAGAAATATATTTTCCGGCTACTCTTTACCTCGTTTCTTAAATTACGGCTGAAAGAGCCTAAACGGAAGATGATATATGACTGCTCCAATAAAATGACATAACGTTCCACCGTCTTTGGATCTAAATCACACAGTTGCCCTAATTCATTATATGAAACTTCGGAACCTACTTGGAAAGCAAGGGCTTGTAATAGCTTTACTATTTTGTCGGCTTTCTTTATATGTTCCCAGTCCAGAATATCCTTGTATAAATAACTGTCGGAAAGTTGTTTCAGAATTTCAACCTCTGAGCCGGGATGATTCACTACGTCCGGATAATAGCCATATACCAGCCGGTGGGGAAGTAGTCTTTTCTCATCCATAAGTCCATGATGATTTACCATCTCCTCAAAGGAGAGGGGATACATTTTATATTCCCATTTCCTTCCGGTCAGTGGTTCATTGATTTTGTTGGCAAGGTCGAAAGAAGAACTTCCGGTTGCTACCAGTTGAATGTCCGGCAATTGGTCTGTGATGAGTTTAAGTCTTATCCCAATGTCTTCAATTCGTTGTGCTTCATCTATGATAACAGTTTTATTATTGCCGAAGATATACTTCAAGCGCGTTGCCGAAATGTTTTCAAAAAGTGCACGAGTGTCCTGTTCGTCTCCATTGAGCCACAATATACCTTCTTTTCCCTTGAACAGGTGTTTCAATAAGGTTGTCTTACCTACTTGGCGTGCCCCCATGATGACAATTGCTTTATCTTGTCCCAGCTTATTCCGTATGCTTTCTTCTAATACTCTTGTTATCATACTCTTATTGCTTTTTTCTGAAAGCAAAGGTAACAGATAATAAGCGTAAATCCAAAAATATTATGTTTTTTGCGGAATGAAATCCGCAAAAAACATGATATTTTTGGATTAGAACTCTCAAAGCCTATTCTGAAAAGCTATCTTGAAGAGTACTTGTATCTTTATGTTATATGCTGATACATAAGTGTTTGAAGTTTCCTACCGGTAGGAAACTCGCGTTTCTTCCCATGGGAACGACAGTTTCCTGCCCTTGGGAACGACAGTTTCTCCTAATGGGAACTCGAGTTTCCTTTAATGGGAACGCTCGTTTCCTCTAATGGGAACTGTCGTTCCCTTTCGTGGGAACGCGCGTTCCCCTTCGTGGAAACCGAACTCGGTGAGTGCTGACAAACCGTTTGTCAACACTCATCGTCACGTTGTCAGCACTGCAAGCAAACCCGCATCAATAAAGGGATTGAAGCGGGTCAGTGCTGGAGTGCTGACAACTTTGCAAAAAAAGTTATTGTAGTCAGGCTCTTTCGCAGTGCACTTCCACTCCTGCCGCATCCATATCGGCTCCCATAGGCGGATTACGCTTGGCAAGTTTCAGCTCAATGGCTTTCACGGTGGGGAAGGTGCGGAACAGTCGTTTCACGATACGTCCACAGGCGTGTTCCAACAGTTTGGAGGGAATATCCATTTCTGCTTTAACGTTCTCGTATACATCGGCATAGCTCACGGTGTGCGTCACGTCGTCCGTCTCGGCAGCGCGGGCAATGTCGACTTTCAACCTCAGGTTAATGACAAACTCATTACCCACTTCGCGTTCCTGCTCACCTACACCATGATAGGCAAAGAAACGGACATTATCAAGAAATATGTAACTGTTCATAATCAAATGGAATAACTGATAAGTGGCAAAAATAAGAATTCTCTACCACTGTACAAAGAAAACAGGCGGATAAGTCTTTGGACCTATCCGCCTGTTTGGCAATCGGGAGGGCGGTGATTATCCTTTCCGTCCCGTCTGTTCTATCAATCCTTTAATCTTTTCGTTCAGGCTTTCCGCTTTCATCAGTTGTTCCAGCGTCAGGTGCATGCGGTAGCGCCAGTAGTGTCTCGGGTTGGCGGGTACGTTGATGCGTTCTTCCTGCACATTGGGGTTGCGCCACTTGCCGTCCATAGCCATCCAGTCCTGCAGGGAGAGGATGCAAAGGATGGAGTTGCTGTAAAGATGGGCGCGTACCACTTCTTCGCAGAGCTCCGGAGTGGCAAATGCCGGTGCGGTGCCGTAATGCCCCAGTATGGAGTTGTAGTAGCGTTGCGTCTGTTGGAAATCTTCTTCCCACCAGCCGCGAAGCGTGGACATATCGTGCGTGGAGATGGTGCAAACCGAGCGGTACGGATACCAGTCGGGATGTCCGAACTCTTGCGACGGGTCTTTCGGCATACGTTGTATTTCCAGACTGAGAATGCGCAGGTCGTTCATCACCCAAGCCACGCAGTCGGGTATCATGCCGAGGTCTTCTCCACACACCAGCATGCGGGTGGATTGCGTCAGTTGCGGCAACTTCTTCATGGCTTGGTCGCGCCAGAAGTCGTTGTGGCGGTGATAGTAGTACTGGTCGTACAGACGGTTGAAAGCTGCCTTGTCCCAGTCGTTCAGTGCACGGTAAATGTAATCGTGCTGCACGCCGATGCGGGGGTGGAACTTGTTCGGGTCTTCGCGGTCGGGCACAAAGAGCACATTGCTGATGAGTGCATATAATCCGTCGCGTATCCAGATGCTGTCCTCGTCCGTCTTTCCGGCAAAGTAGGCTTCCACCTTGCGTTGGGTGTCGAACTCGGGGCGCATGCGATAAATCTCCCAAGTCTCCGTAGGCTCGATGAAGGTCTGTTTCACGTAATCCGTGTGCGGGCCGAACATCTGTCCGAGGAAATACTCATGTATATACGGTTTCACGAAGAAGTCTTCGCGGAATGCCATTCCGTAGCTTTCTATCTCTTCGCGCGTCATCGGCAGGGCGGGGACGAATTGTCCCAACAGTCCGTGTACAGCGTGCATCGGAATTTCCCAGATGCGGAAGAAGCCCAGAATGTGGTCGATGCGGTAAGCGTCGAAGTATTCCGACATCTTACGGAAACGTTTCATCCACCAGGAATAACCGTCTTTCTCCATTACATCCCAGTTGTAAGTGGGGAAGCCCCAGTTTTGGCCGTTCACAGAGAAGTCATCGGGTGGTGCACCCGCTTGGCCGTTCAGGTTGAAGTAGTAGGGTTCTGTCCACGCTTCCACGCTGTTGCGGCTGATGCCGATAGGAATATCACCTTTCAGCACTACGCCGTTGGCGCGTGCATGTTCCGTTGCTGCCAGCAATTGCAGGTGCAGGTGGAACTGGATGAAGAAGTAGATGGCGATGTGCGGATAGTCGGCGGATTCCGGCTGACACAGTTTCTCTATTTCTTCTGCTTTATATTCGGTGAACTTCGGCCATTCGCGGAAGTTGGGCGTCTTGTAGGCATCGCGCAGGTAGCTGAATGCAGCATAAGGCTGCAACCATTCTTTATTGTTTTCAAAGAATTGGCGGAAAGCTTCAGATGCCAGCACTTTCTCGCCTTCTTGTTTGTATATCAGGCGGAAATACTCCCATTTGGTTTGGTTTACTGCCTCGTAGTCCACGGTAGGAAGAGCGTTCAGTTCTTTCTGCCGCTTGTTGAATTCTGCCATTTTCTCTTTGTCCTTCAACGTTCCCATCTGTTTCAGGTCGGCATACATGGGGTGGAAAGCATAAATGGAAATGCTGTTGTACGGATAAGAGTCCGTCCACGTATGCGTCATGGTAGTGTCGTTGATAGGTAATATCTGCACGGCTTTCTGGCGGGTAAGTACTGCCCAGTCTATCATTTTTCTAAGGTCACCGAAGTCACCCACGCCGAAGCTCTTTTCGGAACGTAGCGAAAAGATGGGCACGGCTACTCCGGCACCTTTCCAGTCGGGCAGGGCGAAGTAAACGTAACGGTCGCCTATTACCAGCGTTTCGTTAGCACCTATCTGCGGGTCGGCCATGTAGCGGTTAGGGTTGTTTTCCCATGCCACGGCGCGGCGTTCTTTCTTATTATAAAGAATGAACTTATATTCCAGCGGGAAACTGATTTTTCCGGCATCCACTTCAATCTGCCATTCGGGGAAGTTGGCATCACTCATAAGAATGGCTTTGTCTGCATCCCAATCTCCCAACGCTTTCTGATTACCACAAATACCCAGACAGTGATCGTTGTCGATGCACGGAGCATACGCTTTTATCAACAACCCTTTTTTGTGGCTTTTTGGAGCGGCGTTGCGTTCGGGGTGCGCCAACAGGGATTCTGTGAAAGCGGCTGTGTAGAAGTATTGCTGTTCAGGCAGATTCTTCCAGCAGTCCTGCAGGCGGTATGCTTTCTTTTTGTCACCTGATACGTAGAGCGTGCGGGGAAGATTATCCCACTCCGTCCGTATGTTTTTGCCGTCACGATAGATTTGATAACTGTATTGAACAAGACCGTTTTTCGGTACTTGAATGTCCGCTTCTAAAGTCCAGTGAATACCATCTACGGTTTGTAGAGGTACGGCTTTTCCGGGTTGATTGTCACCCAGTTCAGGAACAGAGCCTATGACTCTGACCTCTTCACCCCAACTGGTGCGGTACTCGATATGAAAAGATAGTATCATATATATTAGATTTAGTAATAGCTGCAATGATTATGCAAGTATAGACATTATTCCGCATAATCACGCAGCTACCGCTATCTAAGTTTTTTAAATTCCTATGCAAACGTTTGTGCTTGCTTTTTGCACGTCAAACGTCATCCGCAACGCGAAGCTCCGCAAGTGGTGCAAATGAGGCAACCTTCTTGATATACAAGTGTTTCGTTGCCGCAATTCGGACATTTTTTGCCTTTGGCTTCTGTGCCGTCTGTGATGTATTTCTTCAAGGCGCGTTCCACACCGTTCTTCCAGGTATTGATGCTTTCGCTGTCCAGTTGCAGAGAACCAACCAGCTTGATTACCTGTTCGATAGGCATACGGTAGCGCAATACACCGGAAATCAGTTTGGCATAGTTCCAGTATTCCTTGTTGAACTTCTCGGACAGACCTTCGATGGTGACTTTGTAACCACGCTTGTTCTGGAACTGGAAGTCGTAACGCTTGTTGCCGTCCTTATCCACATTCTTGATGATGTGTCCGGAGGTAACATTCTTCGGCAGGATAATGCCTTCGTCATCATCTTGAAGACCGGTGAAGATTTCATAAGGATGACCATCCAGCAAACCGACGAACGCTACCCATTTGTCTTTATTGTTCTGGAAGCGTACAATGTCGGCTTCAAGTACTCTTGGACGGGTTTCTACTATCGTAGGTGGTTTGCAAGGAGGTAGTTCTTCCTTTTTATCGCTCTTGGCAGAGATGAGTACGCCGGAACGGGAACCGTCACGATAAACCGTACAGCCTTTGCAACCGGACTTCCATGCTTCTACATACAGGCGGTTCACCAGCTCTTCGTCTACGTCGTTCGGAAGATTGATGGTTACGCTGATAGAGTGGTCCACCCATTTCTGGATGCGGCCTTGCATCTTGACTTTCATCAGCCAGTCCACATCGTTGGAGGTTGCTTTATAATAAGGTGATTGCTCAACCAAAGCGTCAACTTCTTCTTGTGTATAGCGTTTGGCAGGATCGTATCCTTTGGCTTCGAGCCACGTTACAAACTTGGGGTGGAAGACAATATATTCTTCAAAAGCATCGCCCGTATCATCCACAAAGTCAATGTGCACATTAGTGTCATTCGGATTTACTTTACGGCGACGTTTGTACACGGGCAGGAATACAGGTTCGATACCGGAAGTGGTCTGCGTCATCAAACTGGTGGTACCTGTCGGAGCAATGGTGAGGCAGGCGATATTACGGCGTCCGTACTTCTTCATTTCCTCATATAGTTCCGGGTCAGCTTCACGCAAACGATTGATGAACGGATTGTTCTTCTCGCGTTCAGTATCATAAATCTCGAAAGCACCACGTTCTTTTGCCATCTCTACAGATGAACGGTAAGCGTTCAGGGCAACAGTCTTATGTACTTCTTCAGAAAATTCTGTAGCTTCTTCCGTGCCATAACGCAATCCCAGTGCGGCAAGCATATCGCCTTCGGCAGTGATACCTACACCGGTGCGGCGTCCTTGTCCACTCTTCTTATATATCTTATCCCACAATACGCGTTCCGTGTGTTTCACGTCTTCGTTTTCGGGGTCGGCATCAATCTTTTCAATAATACGCTCAATCTTCTCTAATTCCAGATCGATGATATCGTCCATGATGCGCTGAGCTAAGGCTACATGCTTCTTGAACAAATCGAAATCGAAATATGCATCCGGCTTGAAAGGATTCACTACATAAGAGTAAAGATTGATGGCGAGCAAACGGCAGGAGTCATATGGACACAAAGGAATTTCACCACATGGATTGGTAGAAACAGTGCGGTATCCCAAATCGGCATAACAATCGGGGACGGACTCTTTTAATATGGTATCCCAGAATAGTACACCCGGTTCTGCTGATTTCCATGCGTTGTGGACGATTTTCTTCCACAGGTTGGTGGCATTGATTTCTTTCTGTACAGTCGGTTCGGCAGAATTGACAGGGTATTGTTGTGTATACGGGGTGCCTGTAACAACGGCAGTCATAAAAGCATCATCCAGTTTCACAGATACGTTAGCACCTGTTACTTTGCCTTCCGTCATCTTGGCATCAATGAATGCTTCCGAATCGGGATGCTTGATAGATACACTTAACATCAGTGCGCCACGTCGCCCGTCCTGGGCTACTTCGCGGGTAGAGTTGGAATAGCGTTCCATAAAAGGAACCAGCCCGGTGGAAGTCAGTGCTGAGTTCTTTACCGGAGAACCTTTCGGGCGGATGTGCGATAAATCGTGCCCTACGCCACCACGGCGTTTCATCAGTTGTACTTGCTCTTCGTCTACTTTGAAGATGGCGCCATATGAATCGGCTTCACCATCCACTCCGATAACGAAGCAGTTGGATAAAGATGCTACCTGGTAGTTGTTGCCAATTCCGGTCATCGGACTTCCTTGTGGAACGATGTACTTGAAGTGGTCGAGCAATTCGAATAACTCCTCTGCACTTAATGGATTAGAGTATTTAGCCTCAATACGGGCTACTTCATTGGCTATTCTCCAATGCATGTCTTCCGGAGATTTCTCGTAAATATTTCCGAAAGAATCCTTCACTGCGTACTTGTTTACCCAAACACGCGCAGCCAGTTCGTCACCCTGAAAATATCGTAAAGATTCTTCATAGGCTTCTTCGTAAGAATAAGTTTGTTTTTCCACGATGCTTTTTTCCTTAGATTTATTTTTTAATAAGTAAGAGTGTAGAAGTAATACCTATCATTAACAAATGCGATTGCAAAGCTAAGCATGTTTTTTGTTATATCAAAATAAAAAGAGAATAAATTATGAACAGGGCGCAAGTTTTCCGTTTGCTAATAATAGTTAGTTGATTTATAGAATATTAGCAGTTTTGAGTGAACAAAAAGTTTTCCAAAAAGAAAATTTATACTAAGGTCATGATAAGCAGCATACTTGCTTTTAGAAAACATAGTCAAACTTTAGACTCGCTATTTAGCAATAGTCTGTCATTCTTTTCCTATATTTGCAAAAAAATGAAAGAATGGAAATCCTAAAACAAAGAAGAACAATCCGCAAATATCAGCAGAAAGATATTTCTCTTGATTTGTTAAATGATTTGCTTGATTCCGCATTCCGCGCTTCTACAGTGGGAAATATGCAGGTGTATAGTGTAATTGTAACGCGTGATGCTGATAGAAAAGCTAAGCTGGCACCAGCTCATTTCAATCAGCCGATGGTGCAGACTGCACCTGTGGTTTTGACATTTTGTATAGACCTGCGTCGTTTCAGCAAGTGGTGCGAACAACGAAAAGCTATTCCCGGATATAATAATCTTGAATGGTTTGTAACCGGGTCTGTAGATGCTTTGCTGGCAGCACAAACTTTTTGTGTAGCTGCTGAAGAAAAAGGTTTGGGGATTTGCTATTTGGGAACGACTACTTATAATCCGCAAATGATTATCGAAGCTTTGGAATTGCCGGAGTTAGTATTCCCCATTACCACTGTGACAGTGGGCTGGCCTGCTGAAGAACCTGCCCAAGTGGACCGTTTACCACTGGAGGCCATTATACATGAGGAAACTTATCATGATTATACGCCGGACGACATAGACCGCTTGTATGCTTATAAAGAATCTTTGTCTGAAAATAAGCAGTTTATTCTTGAAAATAATAAAGAAACACTGGCCCAGGTCTTTACGGATGTACGTTATAAGAAAGAGGACAACGAAGTTATGTCAGAGAATCTTTGGAATGTAATGAAAAAGCAGGGTTTTTAACCCTGCTTTTTTAATGATGCTTGAATGTCATCTATTTCAGCGCGGAAAGCTTTGTCTACTTCCCGTAATTCTTTAATGGTTTTGCAGGCATGCAGCACAGTTGCATGATCTTTGTTGCCAATCAACGTACCTATTTTGGCTGTAGAGAAATCCGTGTAGGTTTTAGCGAGGAACATGGCTATCTGACGTGCCTGTACCACTTCGCGTTTCCGTGATTTGGTGTGAATCGTAGCGATGTCCAGAGAGAAATGTTTGCATACCACATTGATAATGTCATCAACGGTGACTGCTTTACTTTCGTTTTTCACCACTTTCCGTACAATGCGTTGTGCCAGTTCAAGGTCAATCTCCTTATTATATATAGTAGAATGTGCCATGATGGAGATAACGATACCCTCCAGGTCACGAACACTATCGCCTACATTTTCTGCGATATAATCTATAACTTCCGCTGGGAACTGTAAACCGTCACGGTGGATTTTATTACGCAGAATGTTTTTGCGCAACTCTACCGTTGGTCTTTCCAACTCAGCTACCATACCCCATTTGAAACGCGTGATGAGGCGTTCTTCCATACCCTGCAACAGTACAGGAGCACGGTCTGAAGTTAGGATAAGTTGTTTGCCGTTCTGATGTAAATGATTGAAGATGTGGAAGAAAGTGTTCTGTGTCTTAGTAACACCGGCGAATTCTTGAATATCGTCAATAATCAATACATCTATTGACTGGTAGAAGTTGATGAAATCGTTTGTAGTATTGTTACGCACAGAATCTGTATACTGTACCTGAAACAAGTGTGCCGATACATATAATACTCTTTTATCCGTGTAGAGTTCCTTGATTTTTGTACCGATAGCATTTGCAAGGTGGGTTTTTCCTACACCTGATGCTCCGTAAAAAAACAGCGGATTAAAAATGGTCTTTGCCGGGTTTTGAGCGACAGCTTCTGCTACGCTGCGAGAAAGTTTGTTGCTATAGCCTTCAATAAATGTTTCAAAGTTGTATTCCGGATTCAGATGTGGGTCTAAATCTGCGATAGGAGTTTGCGGTATCTCTTTGCCGATTACCTTTTTTTGTGGAATAATAGTGCGGGGAGTAGATTCGAGGTTGACGGTAGTGCGTGAACTCTTATCCACCATAACATTATACAATAACTTGGTACCATCACCAATCACTTTGTATAGAGTTTTGCGCAACAAGTCAACGAACTTGTCCTCCAAAAACTCATAGAAGAACTGGCTGGGTACTTGTACGACCAGCGTCTTGTCCTCATATTTCAAAGGTATGATGGGGAGAAACCATGTTTTGTATGTCTGCTCAGGAACATTGTCTCTGATGATCTCAAGACAGCGGTTCCATAGCCCGACATGATTTAATTCACTCATAACGGCTTTAAATACATTTATTAATTAAGCAAAACTTCTACGCCTGCAAAATTGGCAATCTTATTTCAAAAAAACAAATGTGTTTTTTCTTGCTTTTCTGTTAAAAACAATAAGCTCTTTACTTTCAATCACTTATCTTATTTCATAAGAATAGCCCCTTGGGAGGGCTATTGCTTTTTTATAAGTCTCTGTATTATAATTGAATATACAAGTAAAGGATGGGATTTTAAACTTTTGGAACGATTCTGTAGAAAGGGATATTTTAGTTTCTACATGGACTTATCGGGTGTTTTCTTCCCAATTCAGTTATTGCCTTTTATTTAGACTCATTCTATTTAAAGGGACTTCTTTACTTATCTTTTTTGCCGAATAAGGAGAAATGAACATACCTTTTCGGATGTGATTTCAGATCTTCAAGTAAATCGGCAGCATTGGCTGTTGTTGCATTCAGATTATTATAAAGTGACGGATCATTTAGTAGCAACCCGATTGTGTTATCTTTCCGGCCTAATTGGTCTGTAATCATTTTTACGTTTGCCAGTGTAGAATCTATGCTGGCGAATGCTGCAGAATAATCTATTTCCTTCAAGTTGTCACTGATAACGACAAAGTTATCGCCGATGGTGTTTAGTTTTTGGGTAAGCTGCGGAATGTCCTTACTCATAATAGCCTGTAACTGCCGGCTGGTTACTTCCATGTTTGCCATTGTGCTTTGCACACTATGCAATGTACCGGGAATTGCAGGGTCTCCGAGTATAGTATTTAGTGAAGCAAGGATGGAGTCTAACTTAGGTAGCATTTTTTCTACTTGTGGCATTATCGTTGCTACCTGGTCCATTACACCGTTGTTGACGTTACCTTGCAGCGTGTCGCCTGTCAGATACTTTTCGCGGGGATTATTTGCCAGTAATAAATTCATCTTCACTCCGCCCATGAGCTCGGCAGTTAGTTCGGCTGTGCTACCTTTGGGTATGCGCAGTTCTGGATCTACGTCAATTTCTGCAATTACCTTGCCGGGTTCGTTATAGTCATAGTAGAGGTCACGCACGATACCTACACGGAATCCGTCAGCAAAGACCGGACTTGACTTTGTCAGTCCATTAATATTATGGAACTTTACGTAGAAATAGTTGGTAGGTTTGAACATGTGGATACCTTTCAGGTAATTGATGCCATATACCAATATGCAGAGAGCAACAATGCCCGCAAGTCCTATTCTAACTTCTTTAGTAAGATACTTCATCATGATGTTATAGTCTTATTATTTGTTTCTTTTCTTTTTAAACTCCTCAATAGCTGCGCTGACGTTCATTTTCTTTCCGTCCTTGAAAGCGATAATAAAAGCGTCTTTGAATTTCGGCGCTATTTCACGTTTAGTGCGTACTACCTTATTATAATCGGTCGACGCACCATAGGTATATTTATAAAGTCCGCCTTCCTGATAATGTTCTACACCTTTCAACCCTTTCAGCCGTTTGTCATTGGTGGCAATCGGACGAGAAGAAGTAAGTATTTGTATTTTAAACACAGGACCGGTGCTATCGGTTTGCTTGCCAGAAGTTTTTCCTGCATTTTGTTTGGTTCCGGCATTGTTGGCAGCAGGCGTTGTCGGCTTTTGGACTGTTTCACGAGTTGTATTCGTTTTTTCTTCGATTGTATCCACCTCTTCTATCTTGCCAGCATCTGTTTCTTCCGGTAGCACCGTGCGGCTGCTTCCAGTCATCCGTATTTCATGCTCGCGCTTATAGGAAAGAAAGGCGCGAAAAATTCCGTTGGCGAGTGTGGTGCTTCCTTCCTCTGAGTTGAGATAACGTTCTTCCTCCGGATGGGATATAAAGCCGAGTTCTACCAGAATACTGGGCATGGCACTAGCTTTTAGTACCAGGAAGCCTGCCTGATGTACACCGCGGTCTGCACGTTTGCAAGTGTGGCGGAACTCTTTTTGTACAAGCGAAGCCAGATGCACACTTTGGGACATGTACTTATCTTGCATAAACTCAAATATGATGTAAGACTCTGCCGAGTTGGGATTGAATCCTGCATATCGCGTTTTGTAGTCGCTCTCGTATAAAATAACGGAATTTTCTCGTTTGGCTACTTCCAGGTTTGCATCCGATTTAGCCAGACCGAGTGTCCATGTAGAGGCTCCTTTGGCAGTATTGTTCTTTGCTACGGAATTGGTATGGATGGAAATGAATAAATCTGCTTTAGCATTGTTGGCAATATCCGCCCGTTTGCCAAGTGGGATAAATACATCCCGTTCACGGGTATATATCACTTTTACGTCCGGACAATTCCTCTTTATTTGTCTTCCCAGTTTGAGCGCGACATTCAGGTTGATAGTCTTTTCTTTGGAGAACTTGCCTAAAGCACCAGGGTCATGACCTCCGTGTCCGGCGTCAATAACGACAACGAAATCCTTTGCTTCGATGCTGTTGGTGCAGAAAGGGGAAATGAACAGCCCGAAGCAAATGCAGATATACAATATGTGTCGTTTACAGAGTTTCATACCAAAAGTCGTTGCAAATGTAGTGGAAATTTATAGAAAACTGATGTTTTGCATGAAGTTTTGTTACTTTTCTCCTTGATTTGTGATAGATTTCTTTAAAACAGACTAACTTTGCATCCGCAAATTAAATAGAAAATAGGTATGTTAGTTCGTTTTCTTAAGAACTGGACATTGCCGTTGGCGATGCTTACAGGTACTTTGGGATACTTCATCCTTGCGAATGTCCCTTTCTTGGCGCCTACCAAACCATATATCAATGATTTGATTGCGTATATTACCCCTCTGCTGATCTTTGCTCAACTATTGCTCACTTTCTGTAAAGTAGAAAATCTGAATGAACTAAAACCCAAAGCGTGGCATGGTTGGTTGTTATTGTTTCAGACGGTCTCTTGTCTGGCAATTGCCGCATTGTTGGTATGTTGCCCCATGGATGAAATTTACAGGGAGGTGTTTGAGGGGGCAATGGTATGTGTGATTTGCCCTACTGCTACGGCGGCGGCTGTCATCACAGGCAAGCTGGGAGGTAGTGCGTCTACTTTGACTACTTATACCTTATTATCTAATTTGCTGGCGGCGGTGGCAGTGCCATTGGTATTCCCATTGGTGGAACCTCATGCCGATATGACTTTCTTTGTAGCTTTCCTGAAAATTCTAAGTAAGGTTTTTCCGCTATTGCTTTTTCCTTTCTTTCTGGCATGGTTCCTAAGGGTGTGTATGCCGCGTGTACATCATTTCTTATTGGGATTCCACGATCTTGCTTTTTATTTGTGGGGGGTAGCGCTTGCTATCGTATCCGGGCAAACGGTCCGTTCGTTGGTGATTAGTGATGCACCGGTGTCTGTTGAAATACTGATAGCGCTTGCCGGACTGATAGCTTGTGGCCTGCAATTTTTCCTGGGTAAGAATATCGGCGGACGTTATAATGACCGTATAAGCGGTGGTCAGGCATTGGGACAGAAGAATACGGTTCTCGCCATTTGGATGGCTTATACCTATCTGAATCCACTTTCTTCTGTAGGGCCAGGATCTTATGTGCTGTGGCAGAATCTGATTAACAGCTGGCAACTGTGGAAGAAAAGGAAAAAAGAAGAGCAGCTTCCTATTGAATGATAGGAAGCAAGTAGGATTAAGATATAAAGGCTAACCCGTTGGCCTGGCTTTAGTCAGGAATATATCAAATTGGTATCTGGTCCGTACCTGCTCCGTAGCAAATTCGGTTAAAGGTACCTCTAACCGA